>JAESGX010000027.1_pt1 | contig 279852 bp, 253 predicted proteins | sample 9269801 | NCBI WGS metagenome assembly JAESGX01 (sample SAMN16773122, study PRJNA677054) | algae metagenome | isolation source: Pleurocapsa minor GSE-CHR-MK-17-07R and co-occurring heterotrophs from wet... | place: USA: Lower Calf Creek Falls, Grand Staircase Escalante National Monument, UT ... | reverse complement strand
GGGACTGGTCGTGTCCCAGTGCCGGGCCGGTGGGTGCGCCGTGCCAGCCCATCGAATACGGGAACGAGGTCTCGAACAGGTTGTCGTAGCGCGTCGTCAGCCGCTTCAGCACATCGGCCAGGGCATCGCGCTGGGCATCGTTCAGGCCGGTCATGCGCTGCACATGCGCGCGCGGCAGCAGCATCGTCTCGAATGGCCAGACCGCCCAGTACGGCACGACGGCCATCCAGTGTTCGTTGTCCACCACAATGCGCTCGTCGGCAGACGCTTCCTGGACGGCATAATCGAGCAGCATGGGCGTCCCGTGCTTGGCGTAGTAAGCGCGCTGGGCCTCATCTTCGCGGCGCGGATAATTCGGCAGGAAGTCGCTGGCCCAGATCTGGCCATGCGGATGCGGATTGCTGGCGCCCATCGCCGAGCCTTTGTTCTCGAACACCTGCACCCAGTGATAGTTCGCGCCCAGCTCGGCCACCTGGTCGGCCCACAGATTGACGACGCGGCGGATATCGGGCAGGGCCATCTGCGGCAGCGTCAGGTCGTGGCGCGGATGAAAGCAGATCACGCGTGAGGTGCCGCGCACCGGCTCGCCGCGCAGCAGGCCGTCCTGCACCTGGCCGTCCAGCGGGGTGTCTTCCATCATGGCGGCGAAGTCGTTGGTGAAGACGAAGGTCTCGCTATAGGCGGGATTGTGCACGCCGCCCGCCCGTTCGTTGCCAGGGCACAGATAGCAGGTCGGGTCGTGCTGCGGACGGGTATCCGGTGGCAGCTTTTCCACCTGTCCCTGCCACGGCCGCTTGGTGCGGTGCGGCGAGACCAGGATCCATTCGGCCAGCAGCGGGTTATAGCGGCGATGCGGATGGTCAAGCGGGTTGAAGTCAGACATGGGAAGACCTAATCACAAGACGAGGAACTGCGCGGAGTATAGCGCGCCGTGGGCCACTGCTCCATTGTTCGCGGGTGATGATGCCTCGTTTACAGGTCTTCCCTGCCGGCCCTCGGTTCAAAACCCAAGGCTACCCAACCGATACATCCGTAAACGGACTAACTGATATTGAGAGAAAACGGGCTTGCACATCAGCATTCAGTCCCTTCAGGGACTTGGCTTTTTGTAGCCTGGGGTTTTGAACCCCAGGCGGCACGAGAGGGCTGGCTGAACCGTCGAACCCCTCGTTTCATCGGGGGTAAATCCAGAATTTTGCCATGACTTGAGGAGCTGTTCCGGGGCGCAGACAACGCCCGCAAATGGGAACCCCAGGCAAACAAAAAAGCCACCGGACCTGGTGGCTTTTTTGTATTGAGCGGGCGATGAGATTCGAACTCACGACATCTTCCTTGGCAAGGAAGCATTCTACCGCTGAATTACACCCGCATACTGCGCTTACACCCATAAATATAGCCGAAGCTGTGGGGACGGTCAAGGGTGTTTTTGGCCGCTGGTTCCCGTGAATTCATGTGTTTCTCAGGCTGTGAACTGAGTAGTCGCGGAATGCCCCTATTTGTATACTATGCATGAATGCCCTTACTGAATGCTCTTGTGTGCGTATGGTATACTGCACAGTAGAGGTGGGTAAACAAAGGACTGCATGATGAACACTTACCTGCTGATCGAATTGAATGAACTGCATATGCAGGATCTGGCCCGGATGGTGGAGATGGAGCATCTTGCCCATCTGGCTACTCAGGATCAGCGGCTTGTGCTGGTTGAAGAACGTCATATCAGCCCGCCGGCTGACCAGCCGACGCGGCGCATGCATACGACGAATTCGGATACCCCGATGCTGCATCTGCATCCGCATCGCGTGTTCGGCTAGCTCACGCCGGATCTGCGGTCCCTGCCTGTTCGCAATGCAAAGGCCGCCGGGACGTCTGAAGCTGGTGGATGCGTATCTCTTGCGATCCATCGCCCTGTTGGTGGGCGGCTTCAGGCGCACCCCTGCGGTCTTTTTTTGCCTGAACTACGTGCGGCGCACTTGCCGCCCCCCATATCAGCGATTACGATAGACGACGTCTCGCCGCATGGAAAGATCATCCGCCATGAAGCTGTTATTCGTCGTCTCCAGCCTGGACCTTACCCAGCCTTTCAGCGCGACACCCGCCTGGTGGCAACTGTTGAAGGGCCTGTATGAGATTGGCGTGGAGGTCATCGCGGCACCGTATCAGGGGCCGCCGGTGGAGACGCTGTGGTGGCGTGCGGCGGATAATCCGGCGCAATTTCTGGGCGATACCTTCAAGGCCGGGCGCGACCTGAGCCGCCGCTTCATGAAGCCTGCCCGCGCCGATGCTCGCCCGGCTGAGGGCGAAAGCGCCGCCGACCGGCTGACGCGGCAGGCCGCCCAGAAGCTGGTCGCCCCGCTGTGGGCGCGCCATCTCGACAACCTGCTCACCCGTGAACCCGACATCGACGCGGTCATTTTCCTCACCGTGCCGCTCAATCACCTGAATGGCGTGGCCGCCCAGCTTCAGGCCAGACACCACAAGCCGGTCTTCTATTATGATGGCGATGTCCCGGCCAGCCTGCCCAACATGCAGGGCTTCGCGACCGGCTTTCGCATTTATCAGGGCGCCGACCTGAGCGAATACACCGCCTTCATCTCGAACAGCGCGGGCGGCTGCCAGTCCCTGCTGAACCTGGGCGCGCGCGCGGCGCATCCGCTTTTTTACGGGGCCGACCCGGACGTGTTTGCGCCGGTCGAAGGGGCTGAAGACATCGACGTGTTTTTTTACGGACACGGGCGCGAATACCGCGATACCTGGATCGACGCCATGCTGGCCGAGCCTGCCAGAGCGATGCCTGAGGCGCACTTTGCCGTGCGCGGCACCCACCTGGGCGATCTGGGGCCGACGCGCCTGCTGCCCTATATGTCATTTAGTAAATTGAGGGAATACGCCTGCCGCAGCAAAATCAACCTGTGCATCACGCGCGGCGCGCATGCCGGGGTCTTTGCCTCGTCATCCAGCCGCCCGTTCGAGCTGGCGGGCATGGCGCGCTGCATCGTCGCCAATCCGTATGACGGGCTGGAGACGTGGTTCGAGCCGGGCAAAGAGGTGTTTATCGTATCCAGCCGCGAGGAAGCGATCGACCGCTATCGCTGGCTGTTGGCCCATGACGACGAGCGCCGGGCCGTGGGCCATGCCGCCCGCGAACGCCTGCTGAAAGAGCACACCTTCCGCCACCGCGCCGCCCAGCTTAAGGGGATCGTGGCGCAGTATCTGTAGGCGCGGACTGTTCGAGCGTGGGATGCATCGCGTCCTTGGTCTCGCGCGTCTGCACGAACAGAGCACGCTTCGCCCCCGGCAGCGAATAGTCAAAGCCGCACTTCATGAAGAATTCGTCTGATGTGGTGATGGCCATCACTTCCAGCACATTCTTGATGCGCGCGCGCTCCACGCACACGCTGACCAGCCGCCGGCCGATGCCCTGGCCCTGAATTTTGCTGGCCACGGCCAGGCTGCGTACCTCGGCCAGCTTGGGCGAGTAAATCTCCAGCGCGGCACAGCCCACGATTTCGCCCATGCCGTCGGTGCCGTTCTGGCTGGTCTCCAGCACCGCGACAAAAAAGTTTGGCAGCAGCTCGCCCAGCTCCTGATAGGTGCGGCGCAGCACATTGCCGCCTTCCACAAACGGGTCAATCAGCGCGATGAGGCCGGGGATGTCGCTGGTGCGTGCTGCACGAATGGTGATGTTCATCTAGGGTTTACGCCGCCATACGAATAAATTGCCAATCTGAGTGTCCTGTTCGTAATTATAAATCAGCCAGTCGTTTAATTCCTCATACGACTGGAGCAGCGTGTTGGAATCCTCTTCGCTGCCGGTCACCCACGGCATGTAATCCACCTGCGCCACCAGCACATACGGGGGCAGGGCCGCCCACAGGATATCAACATTTTCCTCGCGCCAAGCCTGCGGATACCAGTCCGCCACCAGCGGAAACTGAAAGATGAAGCGCGTGGGCGGGTTCAGCCGACTCAGGAAGTAAATTTCTGGCCGGAAGCCCCAGATATACAGCGAGTCGCCGGGCAGCACATGCGCTGCCAGGAAATCGGCCGCGGCCTGGCTTTCATCGGCCACGAATTCGCCCGCCTGAAAGCCGCGATAATACGCGCTTTGCGTCTGCGCGCCGGTCAGATAGGGCAGCGCACGACCCCACGTATTGACCGTGATCAGCAGCAGCAGGCCAGCCAGCGCCGCGATCATCGCCGGGGAATGGGCGCGCCCCGGCAGGCGGGTCACCAGACCATGCAGGCCAAGCGCGCCCAGCAGCGCCAGCGGCGGCAGCATCGGCAGCCAGTGATAGTCATAAGCCTTGGCCTGCGACAGCATGATCGCGGTCGACAGCGCCAGCCACGCGCCCAGCGTGAGGCTCACGCGCTGCTGGCGGATTACCAGCACCAGCCCAATGGCGGCCAGCGCGAATAACAGGCCCCAGTGTGCCCAGCGATAGCCCAGCGCCAGGCCGAGCGCCTCCAGCAGGTCGGGCAGGTTCAGGCCGAGCGCCGTATACGCGCTGGTCACCTGCGCCGATTCGATCAGCGCGGACAGCGCGCCGCGTGCTGCCAGGATGCCCGCGCCGCCCAGCACGACGATCAGCGCGCCCAGCGCGAAGCTGAATGCGTCACGCCAGCGCGGTCGCGGCACAAAGGCGCAGTAGGCGATGACGCATGCCCCGGCGAATAGGGCAAACGGATACTTGTACCAGAAGGAATAGCCGCACAGGATGCCGCTGGCCAGCGCCCAGGGCCACGACCGGCGCGGCGCAGCGGCAGCGTTGAGGGCAAAGACCAGCGCCCACAGCATCGGCGCCAGCGCGATGCCGTCGTTTTGCGAGAGCGTCCAGAAGGTTTCGCTGAAATAGAACGCCGCCAGCAGGCCGGCAGCCAACAGGCCGACCCACGCCTGTCCGCTCAGCCTGCGCCCAATCAGTGCGATTGGGATGAGCAGCAGTGGCACCAGCACCAGGTCGATGGCGCGAATCGCGGCGGCCGTCTGACCGAACAGGCTGATGGCCCCGGCATACACCCAGAACACAGCCGGGGGTTTGGGATTCCACAGGTCGATATAGGGCACGCGCCCCTGCAACAGTCCGCGCCCGATGGTGGCAAATTCGCCCTGGTCGCGGCCCAGCGGATAGGTCAGCATCGGCAGCGCGGCCAGCAGCACCAGGCCAATCAGCGCGGCCAGCCACAGGCTTTCCCGGCGCGGCCGCCAGGCCAGCATGGTCACAGCCAGCCCACCGCGCGCGCGAACAAATAGGCGATGCCCAGCGCCAGAATCAGGATGACCCAGGCGATCGTGCGCCCGCTGGACTGGGTGGGGTCGAGCGGCTTTTCCTCAATCGTGACATTGCCCAGCAGGTCGACATAAAAGTCGATGTTTTTGCCGAAGCCGTTCACCCGCGCCATGTAATCGTGGCCGGTCACCAGCACCCAGAAGCTGTCTTCGTCGGCCCAGTTATCGCCCAGTCGCTCGGCCATGGCCGCGTCCAGCGCGGCGCGTGCCTGCTCCGGCGAGATCGGGTCGCGGCCGCTATCGGTGGGGGGAGGGGTGAGCGTCATGGCGGCAATCCCTGCTTAGTTGGTGATGAAGAACTCGTTTGACAGCGGACCCATCAGGCCGGCACTGTCGCGCGCGGCGATGCTGATGGCCTCCCAGCGGTCTGGCGTGAAGCCGTCCCAGGTGACCGTGTTGCTGTTGACGTCGAAGTAGTAGTTATACACCAGCGAGCCGGGCTGGCGCAGCGCGACCACATACGAGGTCGCGTCGAGCGTGGTCTCCCACACCAGCGTGCGCGTGCCGCTGTCATTCGGGCGCAGGCTGATCGAGCGCGGCGCACGCGGCCCGTCGGCCAGCGCCATAGCCGAGGCCAGCACCGTCTGCGTGGCGCGCACCAGATAGCTGGGGCGAATGGCATCGATCACATCGCGGTCGGTATGCTGTCGCGTGGGGTCTTCCAGATATTCAATGAAGCGCACCGCCGGGAAGCCGCCATCGCTGAACGACAGATGGTCGCTGTAGCGGCCTTCACGGTCGCCTGTGGCCTCCACCGACACGCTCATCATCGGCACGTGGCGCGAGGTGATCAGGTTGATCGAGCGCGCAAGCTGGCGCGATCCCGATGTATTGGGCTCGGCCGAGAACAGGCGGATCTGGTCGTCAATCGTGGCGCCGTTGGGGCCGGTGCTGCTGCCGATGATGTCCATGTTGAGCATGGCATCAATCACGATGCCGTTCGGCTTCAGGTACTCTTCCACGAACGCGATGCTGCCGCGCCGGTTGATTTCTTCCACGCCGAAGGCCACGAACATGATGGTCGAGCGGGGCGTGTATTGGCTCATGATGCGGGCGATTTCGATCAGCGCCGCCGTGCCTGTCGCATTGTCGTTGGCGCCGGGGGCGGACGCCGCGCTGTTCTGCCGGTCGACCGAAATGCTGTCGTAGTGCGCGCCAATCAGGATGACGCCCGCGCCAGTCTCGCGCCCAGCCAGCACGCCGATGATATTGCGACCGACGCTGCTCACGCCTTCATATTCCACGCTGAACTGCTGCGGTTGCAGCACGGCGAAGCGCCCCTGCGATTCCACGCGGATCTGTTCAAACTGGCGCTGCACGTAATCGGCCGCCGCGCCGATGCCAAACGACGGATTGCCATACGGGCTGTTGACATGGCGCGAGCCGAAGCCCTGCAGCGTATTTACATGGATGAACAGCCGGTCTGCCTCCACCTGGTTGAGCGTGTTCAGCAGCACCATCTCGTCGCGGTTGGGCGCGGTCAGGGTCGCTTCCTGGGGCAGCTCGTCCGGTTGCAGGGTGGGATAGCCGATGGTGGGCGGTGGCGTGGCCGAGGCACGCGGGATAATCGTGGGCGGGCGGGTCTCGCTGCTCAGGTTGCAGGCAAGCGACACCAGCACGATCGCAAGCATCGCGCCAGCCGGATAAAACAGTCGTGTGAGGGAATGATGATTCTTCATAGCGCGGATTAGTGTACCACAACGCCGCGCACCTGATGAGCTACGGCTGGTCTCCGTTTGGCGTGCTGCCAAACGCTGAACGCCCGTCCGACTGAAAAGCCACTGCGCGTGCGTGTTTTGAGGCTATACTACAGACAAACGTGTTTGAACGCGGTTTGTGAATGCTCGCTGCGACCCCTGCGCGACCGTATGCTGGATGAGGCGGACGATGGCCAAAATGCTCAGAATGTCTGATTTGTTCTTTGTGAAGCGCCGCCCGCGCTGGAATGTGCCGCGCACGTATGATCCGCCCACCACGCCGGAGGCCTTCAACAATGCCCTGCGCGAGCACGGCTTCATCACCGAGGACGATATCGCCGAGTATCTTGGCCGCGTCAAGCCGGCCATGCCCAACACCAATCGCGTCACGGCGCAGGACTTCGCCACCGTGCGCAAAGACCTGGAATTCCTGCATTCGCCCGACTTCATCGGCCAGTATTTCCAGAATGAGCAGGAATCGGCGCACTATCAGAATGTGTACTACGGCTATCAATGGTGGTTCGCCATCTTCGCCATCCTGACGACGATTTCCACCGTGCTGACGCTGAGCGTGGCCGATCAGCCCGCCCAGTCGGCGGCGCGCGTGACCACCGCCGTGCTGGCAGCCGTCGCCGGTGCTGCTGCGACCTTCCTCAGCACGCGTATGCGCTCGGTGCAGCCCCAGCGCCGCTGGTATGCGGCCCGCCGCCGCACTGAAGCGCTGCGCAGCCACTACTTTCTGTATTTTGCCCATTCGCGCCCGTATCGCGGCACCGACTATCAGCGCCAGCGCCGCCTGCTGTCCACCGTGGCGCAGATCAGCACGATCGGCAAGCTGGTCTCATCGACGGCCGAAATCAACGCCGCCTCTACCGATGAAGTGGCATCGGCCACGTCTGAGCATGAGGAATGGGAGACCGAATTCGTCAAGGATTCGTACATCCGCCGCCGCTTCGACCGGCAGATCGCCTGGTATCGGGCGCGCGTGCTGGAGTTCGAGACCAATTCCAGCTTCACCACGCTGACCGCCGGCATCATGCTGTCGATGACGTCGGTCATCTCGGTCTTTTCGGCCTTCAACGAGGGCGAAGTCTTTCAGGTGCTGATCGCGGTGCTGCCCGGTGTGGCTGCTACGTTCGTCTCGGTGCAGCAGATTTACGGCTGGGACCGGCAGATCGCGCTGTACGAGGACACGCTCATCCGCCTGAACGACGTCAAGATTATGCTCAAGCTGGATGACCCGACCGTGGACAATGAGCGCGAAGTGGCCGAGGCTGTCGTGGCCGCCGAGATGGTTTTCACGTCCGAGAGCGACCAGTGGGGCCAGGACGTATTGCAGGCGCCCTCGCTCAATTCGCGTACCGCGCTGCTCGACCAGCTCGATGAGACGCTGGACAAGATCAGCATTTCGGACGACCTGCGCGCGACCATTCGCGGGCTGGCCGAAAGCGGCGTCGCCAAGCAGCGCGACCGCACGGGCAAGACGCCCGTCGTGCGCGACCCGATTGTTGTCCCGCCGCTGGGCATGTCTGCCCAGTCCGCCAGCACGCCTGACAAACCAAAGGATCAGCCCTGATGGCCTACCTGACTGAATATCTGGCGCGCAAATCCGCCGCCATGAGTGAAAAGCGCGAGACATGGCAGGCGGCCCGCGATGAAGGCTCGGCCGCTGCGGGCGTCGTCACGATTAATGCCAGCTCAGCGCTGGCCGGGAATACCGGCGCTCGCCCCACGCAAATGGGCGAACATCGCATCGTCAGCGATTCCGCGCCCGCGCTGGCAGGTCATGGGCTGGGGCCGACTGCGCCGGAGCTGCTGCTGGGCGCGCTGGCAAGCTGCCTGGTGCATACCTATGTGATTCAGGCGGTGCTGCTGGAAGTTCCGCTGGACAGTGTGCGTGTGGATGTGACTGGTACGCTGGACATGACCGTCGTGATTGGCGCGCCGGGCAAAGCGCCGGTCATCGAGAATATCCGCTATAACGCGCATATCGAAAGCCCGGCGTCGGCCGATGCGCTCGACTGGCTGCATGCCGCCGTCGATGCCAACTGCCCGGTACTGAATACGCTGCGGCTGGCCCGCGACATCGAGCGCGTCACCGCCTGAGCTCAGGCCTGTGGCGTGCGCTCCACATAAATGCAGGAGGCGGCCTGTCGCCCGATGATCGTGCGCTGCTGATCGATCAGCGCGCTGATCGGGCCGTCGAACGGGTCGCGCGCGGTGATGACCACGGCGCGGTCAATCTCAAAGCCGCGGTCCAGAATATGCTGGAGCATGTCTGAGCTGCGCGTGCTGAACTGGCTGATTTTGGCCGGCGCGCCCACCGGCAGGTCGGACAGGCGGATCAGCTCGCGCTCGTCCACCACGCCGTCGGCCGTGGGGATCGATTCGCCGTGCGGGTCAAACACCGGATCGCCCAGCTTGGCGGCCAGCGCGTCGATAAAGCGGTCGCTGACGGCATGTTCCAGCGCCTCGGCCTCGGCATGCACATCGGCCAGCGGATAATCCAGCTCGCGCACCAGAAACAGCTCGATCAGGCGATGCCGCCGCACCACGTGCAGGGCTATGCGCTCGCCGTCGCCGGTCAGCCGCACCCCGCGATACTTCTGATAATCGACCAGCCCCTCATTCATCATGCGCTGGGCCATATCCGTCACCGATGGCGCGGAGATGCCCAGCCGTTCGCTCAGGTCATTGGTCGATACGCGCCCGTCTGCTGGCTGGAGCGCATATACCGCTTTTAGAAAGTTCTCAACCGATTCAGAGGCCTGGTATTGTTCAGCCATCCCCGCTCCATCGTTTGCCGCAACACTGCCCGTATTCTAGCATGAAGTGCGGGGGATGCATGACGGGCGCCCTAAAAGCGCCAGGTGGCGCTGCCTTGCGCCGCCGCCCTGGGTTCAAAACCCAGGGCTACTTATCCGACAAGTTCCAAAAACGGCAATTCTGAGGGCGTAGTTCAACAAATCCGGCTTTTCAGTCCCTTCAGGGACTTGGGCTTCTCGTAGCCTGGGGCTTTGAGCCCCAGGTGGCGCATACATGCGTGACGCGCTCGCTAAAAGCGCCCGGTCATCGCATCGACATAGCCAGTCAGCTCGGCATAGCCATAGCCAGTGGCGCTGCCCGTGATTTGGACCGCGCCTTCCCAGTAGGCGATGCCGCCACCGTTCAGTTCCTGGTCGGCCAGCAGGGGGGTGAGCGTCAGCGTGATCGGCTCGCCCTGCGGCTGAATGGCAATCTCCCAGCCGGCCGGATACTCCGCGCCGGTGTGTGGGCTGATCCAGGTCTCGCCACTGGGCGTGATCGTGAACGACTCGGCGGGCAGGTATTCGGTCGTGCCGTCGGCGTTCACCAGCAGGCCGCCAAAGTATGGGTCGCGCCCGCCGTCGGTCAGGCGAATCTGCCCGACCATCAGCTCGCGGTTGTCGTCCAGTTGCAGGCCAAACCAGTCCCAGCCCAGCGCATTAGCGCCCAGCGCGCTGGTGCTGAACTCGTGATCTTTCCAGCTATTCCCGGTCACGGTGAAAGTTTCGTCGCCGATGCGCACGGTGCCTTCAGAAGGCAGGCGTGTCAGCGAGTAATAGTAGCTGGCGTTGCCTTCTTCTTCGCTCTTGGCGCTCAGCCCGTCGACGCCCTGCAGGGCAGGCGGCTTGACCTGCTCCAGCGTCAGATTCAGCGCGAAGTCGCCCGCGTCGGCGGACAGGCGCGTGATCAGGCTGTCGGCATCCTGCGCCAGCACTTCCCAGTCCTGCAGCCAGACGCGGCAAACCGGCTCGCAGGTCGCGCCAGCCAGCCCGGCCCCGCCACGGCTGAAGCGTTCGCTGTGATAGAACTGCCCGCCGCCGATATCGCTGACGGCAAAATGCGCCATATACAGCTGATTGCTGCGCCACTCGCTGTCAGCCGAGGCATCCGCTGCACTTGCGTCCGGCGGGGTGATGGCACGCCTGAACACGGTGAACTGGAAGCCAAAGCGGCGGCCGTCGTCGCTGACCAGATTGCCGGTGTAATACCACCACTCGGTCTGGAAGCCGTCATGCGCGGCATAATCAGCGGGGAACTGCCACGCCCACGGCTCCACGGCGCGGTCGAAGCCGCTGATATCGGCGGCCGGTGCAGGCAGCACCGCGCTGGCCGACGCCGCGCCATTGCCGCTGGTATCCAGCAGGCTGAATCCGCCAATCACAATCACCAGGCCGATGATGCCCAGCACGCCCCAACGCCACATAGCCTACCCTGACTTTCTTGTGCAATTTGTCACGAATGATACGTCCGCAAGTTGAGAGCCATGTGAGAAGCCGCCAAATAAGAGCTTTTTTCCGTATTGTGCGCCGTGTGCTATGCTCTAGGACAGATTGGTGCACAACAGGCCGGATGCATGATCGGTAGAGTATTTCGCAATCGCTACGAGGTTCTCAAGCTGCTTGGTGAAGGGTCCACCGCGACCGTTTACCTGGTGCATGACCGTCGACTCAATCGTCAGGTGGCGCTGAAGGTGCTGCTGCCGCATGTGCGTGAAAGCGTGCAGCGGCGTTTCGTGCAGGAGGCCACTGCCGCCGCGCAGCTTTCTCACCCCAATATCATGCTGCTGTACGACGTACTCGATGAAGATGGCATGAATATGCTGGTGGTGGAGTACGTGGAAGGCGATACGCTGAGCGACCGCGTGCCGTCGCCACCAGAGCAGGTGGTCGAGATGGGCCGGCAGATCGCGCTGGCGCTGCACCATGCCCACGAACGCAATATCATCCACCGCGACGTGAAACCGGCCAATATCAAAATTACGCCTGAGGGCCAGATCAAGATCATGGACCTGGGGCTGGCGCTGCCGCGCGAGGCCAAGCGCGTCACCGCCGCAGGCATGATTATTGGCACGCCCGCCTATCTGTCGCCAGAGCAGGCGCAGGCCCAGCCGCTTGACCGCCGCACCGACATTTATTCGCTCGGCGTGGTGCTGTTTGAGCTGGCCACCGGCGAGCTGCCGTTCTCGCAGGACGATATTCCGGCGCTGCTGCTTCAGCATGTCAAGGATGCGCCGCCGATGCCGCGCTCGATCAACCCGTCGATTCCCCCGGCGCTGGAGAGCGTCATCCTGAAGGCGCTGGAGAAGAACCCGGCCAAGCGTTTTCAGACGGCTGAATCAATGGCCAATGCGCTCGAATCGGTTTATCGCAAGGATACAGGCCCGCTGGACCAGACGCGTCTGCCCAGCTCGACACAGCCCGCGCGGCCGGTGCGCGCTTCGCTGCGCATCATGCTGGCCGATGACCACACGATCCTGCGCAAGTCGCTGGCCAGCTTTTTGTCTGAGCAGGAAGGCCTGATGATCGTGGGGGAGGCGGGCGACGGCGATGCCGCCATCACCACGGCGCTGGATTTGCAGCCGGATGTGCTGCTGCTGGACCTGAATATGCCGCGCCGCAGCGGTATGGAAGCCCTGCCGGAGCTGCGCCGTCGCATCCCGTCTATGAAAGTGCTCATCCTGACGGGTCGCGACGAGGAATTCTATATCATGCAGGCGCTGCGCCTCGGCGCGCATGGCTACATGCTCAAGTCGTCTGAAGAAACCGACCTGGTGGACGGCATCTTCAAGGTGGCGCAGGGGGGTATGGTGCTGGGCAGCGGTGTGGCGGAGAAAGTGATTTCCGGCGCAGTGCGTGTGAATGATCGCCCGACCGAGCAGGAGCGCCAGTTATTGCTGCTGGTGGCCGCGGGGCTGGACAACGAAGACATTGCTGCGCGCCTGGGCCTGCCGTTGATGGATGTCATCGAGGCGCTGGCCAGCGTGATGGACAAGCTGGGCGCCCGTGACCGCAATGCCGCGGCCCTGACCGCGATTCGGCGCGGCTATGTGCTGCTCGATGAATTGCAGGCGCTGAACTAAAGCGACGGGATGCGCGGCGCGTAGCCCTGTTCGCTGGCCTCGTTCAGCGCATCGCCCTGCGCGGTATTCGAGCTGACCCACAGCGGTGCTGTCAGGCCGCGCTCGGTCAGTAGCTCTGCCGCCCGGCAGACCAGCGCCTGCGCCAGCAAAACCCCCGCCATTGTCGAGCCCGACCCGACCCGATACCCTGTTTCGCCCAGCGCAAGCAGGGTATCGCCTTGTATGGCCCCATTGTCGAGCACGATATCGGCGGCATCCATCAGGCGCAGGCCGGAGGCGTGGCTGGCGGGCAGGGCGCTCGAGTGCTCTACCGAGGTGATGGCGATCACGCCGACGCCGCGTTCGCGCGCGTACAGCGCCGTCTCCACGCAGGCGGCATTGCGGCCGCTGCTGCTGATAATCACGATCAGGTCACCAGCGCGCAGGGGATAGCGCGCCAGCACCGTGCTCATGAATCCGCTTTGGCGTTCGAGGGCTGTGGCACGGCGGGCGCCGCTGGTGAGGATGAGGGTGTCGTCGTGGATGGGGCTGACGGGGACTAACCCGCCAGCCCGATGGAAGAATTCTGCGGCGACCGAGGCGCTGTGGCCGGTGCCGAAGGTGTACAGCAGGTGGTCAGACGCGAGGGCATCCGCCATCTGCTGCGCTGCGCGTTCCAGTGCGTCTGCATTGCGCGCTTCAAGCTCGCTCAGCAGCGCGGCAAAGGCGGAAAACGCGCGTCCGATCATGCCGGGAATCAGCGAATCGGCACGGAGAAGATTTCGCCCTGTGCGGTCACCCAGGGCGCGGCGATCCAGCCGATCTGGCCTTCATAGCGCACCTGGTACCAGCGATTCGTGCCGGCCTGCACGGTGCGCCCCAGGATGGGGACGACTGCGCCCCACGGCAGTTCGGCCAGCACCGGCACGCGGTCGCTGGGGCGGGAGCGCAGGCGCATCACGGCGCGGGTGATGGCGGTCGCGTTGCGTTCTGGCACGTCATTGATCTGGTCGAAGATGCTGCCCTGAAGCGGCAGGGCTTCCGGTGGCACGCTCACCTGCAGGAAGCGCCCGCTGGCCCAGCCGGTGCGTTCGCCCACACGCAGCAGATACCAGTTGTAGACCCCTTCATCGATATTGCGCGCCAGCACGGGGTAGGATGTTTCGCCTGGCAGCGTGGTGATGAAGCTGGCGCCCACATACGGGCCGGTACGCAGCGCCAGGCCACGCACGCCGCTGACGGTGGCCAGCGGCCCGGTATAGACGACGGTGGGCGGCGGGGTGCCGAATGGCGTGGCGACCGTGCCGCCGCCGCCGATGATAGCGGTCGGGGTGGCCCCGGCGATCTGGAACCACTGCACCTGCACCAGCGCCGTGTCGATGCTCTCGAAATATTCCACGACCAGGTTGTGCGCGCCGGCTGTCAGCGCGATCTGGAAGCGGTCGGTCGTTTGCGGGCGGCCGATGAACTTGTCCAGCACCAGCACGTTGTCGATGAACACGCGGATGCCGTCGTCCGACGTCACCACGAATTCATAGGTGCCCTGGTTGAAAATCTGGGTGGAGGTGAAGCGGGCCGAGAAGTTATCTATCGGCACGGCGGGATTCGGCGACCCAAAGCCCCAGTTCAGGTTGACGCCGTTCGGCTCGCCCTGCTGGAACACGGCAGGTGGCTGCAGATTCGCATTCGCGAAATACTCCGCTGTCCAGCCGGTGCCAAAATCTGCCTGAGCCATAAATACACTTGTGCTTAACAGGGCAAGCACCAGCAAAATAACAACCTGAATGCGGATGGTGCGAGTCTTCATCGCCTGCTCCCTCATAGTTTAGAGGTGAAAATGGGCCACATGGCACTTCTTCAGTAATTGGTGTCCATAGTATACCTGAATCAGATTTGTGCTGAAACTTTACGAATAGTACTACGTATACAGTAGTACAAGCGCAAGCCATGAACATTCAGGGAGAGTATATCGTGACCGAGCACAACAACCATAACGACCATAATCCGTCGGAATCCGCCGAAAACAAGAACACCCGTACATTCACCGAAGAACTGGAAGTGGCCGGCGACCAGCTGGTGCAGAAGGTGCGTGAGCTGATCCAGGCGGGCAATGTGCGCCGCGTGATCGTGCGCAGCCAGGAAGGCCGCGTCTACATGGAGATCCCGCTGACGGTGGGCGCTCTGGTGGGCGGCGCGCTGATTTTCTTCACGCCCGTGCTGTCGGCCCTCGGTGCGATTGGCGCGGCCATCGCCCGCGTCCGCATTGAAGTGGTGCGCGAAGTGGAAGAAGGCAAGGTGTCGGAAGTCAACATCGACAGCGGCGCGATTGCCGACGATGTGAAGTCCGCCGTGGAATCGGCCACCAGCGCCGCGAAGAAGGCCATCGAAGGCATCCAGTCGACCATGGCTGAAAAGTCCAAGCAGGCCGAGGCGTCGGTACACAAGGCTGGCGAAAAGGTCGATGAGGCCGTCGCTGATGCGAAGTCCGCCGTGGAAGATGCGATGGACGACGCGAGCAAGCCGAAGGAATAAGCGTCACCCACTGACACAGAAACGCGCCTGCCGGAAGTTTTCCCGGCGGGCGCGTTTTTATTTGCCTCGCTGCCATCGCCCGACCCCCACAGAACAGCGCCCCGTTTGTGCATATTATCTATAAATGATGTATTACGCGGCGTTTGGTAGCGTCGTCATGATGGCCGGGCAGCCACGTCCCGTTGCCTGAAATGCACGCTGAAGGCGCGCTGATTGCTATGTCTGGGCAAATAAGCCCACTGTGAAATCATGAGTTCATAGAATTAAGTGCATAAAATTTACGGAGCATCAATTAATGTATTGACAATTATGAGGTAGCGTTAGGGGTATGAATTCAGCGAGACAAGTATTCGGTGCTGACCTTGTCAGTCCATCAAGAAGGAAGGTGAATTGTGCTCCGCAAAGTAAGTGTTATCCTCGGGATTCTCGGTCTGTTCGTCCTCGTCACCAGCGTTAGTGCCGGCACATCCAACCCGGATGCCGATGTCAATGGGTGTTACCTTGACTCCACGGTGACGTCCATCAATGAAGGCGACACGATCCCGGTGGTAGCCGAATGTTCTGGCGTCTATACCGACAACAATGTGTTCGGCTTCCAGTTTGGCACCAGCATCTCGGCAGGCGATTACTCGGGTTCTGAGCCGACCAGTTACACGCCAGGCACGTTCAGCTCGCTGGCGAGCGATGGCCTGCTGATTGGCGAGAATACCCTCGCGCTGTATGGCGTCAGCCGCCAGAACGCCGATGTTGTCAACGTGACCGATTTCACGCTCGGCAGCTATTCGCTGACGGCAGACACCGACCTCACCAGCGCCGACGGCAGCGTGAGTGTTACGTTTGTCGACGACACCTTCAAGCTGTCTGACCAGTATGGCGCACCCCTGACCGGCTGGCTGCGTACGGTCAACGACCTGAACGTCACGGTCAACGATATTGACCTGGCCTGGCTGTCGGGCGATGTCACGGTGCGCAGTGACTCGGACTCAATTGGCAGCCTGAGCACGGTCACGCTTGATCTAGGGCCAAAGCAGTATACCGACGCTGCCGAAGGCAGCTACCAGACCTCGCTCACCATGGATGCCGGTTATCTGTATGTCGAAAATGGCAGTGGTGTTGTCGGTGGCAGCTATGCCACGGCGAATGACTCGAACAACACGTTGAATATCGACGTGGCCGCCGATATGTGGGGACACCTGGCGTGCAGCACCAGCCCGGTCAACCTGGGCGACACCGGCTCAGCGCAGAATGCGGATTCGCTCATCGGCACGTCGGGCGTGATCACGCTGCTGGCGGGCGATGCCAATGATGATGGCGTCATCAGCAATACCGACGCCACCATCATCGGTGGAGACTTTGGCGACAGCGGCGTAGACATCAACGCGTCGTACGAAGGTGACATGAACCTTGATACCACGGTCAATATCTTTGACCTGGTCCATGTGGGCCGCAACTTCGACGCGACTACCGCGACGAGCGCCTGCGACTAGCTGAATATTCAGGGAAGCGCGGAGTAGAAAAGCACTCCGCGCTTCCCGTATTGCCAGGCAAGTGCAACAGAAACGGGCCGCACAAAATTATTCTCTTACAGCCGGCCCGCCCGAATATGCCTTTTTACAGGATCGCAGCGTTACCCCCTTTGGAGGCATATGTTCAGCAAGCGGATCGTCGCCATCGCACTCATTTTCATGGGGATCATCGTCCCTGCACTCGCCCAATCTGGCCCCACCGTCGAAATTGTCCTCAGCCAGCCGATGGCCCAGATCGGGGACACCGTCACGGCTGACGTATTTGTCCGTGGGGCGGTCAATATGGCCGGGACGGACATCGGCATCAGCGTTGACCCGCTGTGCCTGAGCGTCCTCGAACGCCAGACTGGCACTTTTCTGCCCATCGAATCTGAACAGGGCGGATTTTCAATATTCTCCGAGCTGAATGAACACGACACGCGCCTGGCGGCAGCGCTGCTTCAGGGCGGGCCGATTGCCAATGGCGATGGCCTGTTCTTCCGGGCCGTGCTCAAGGTGACCTGTGAAACCGGCATCGCCCCGCTCACGGTGACCTTTGCCGAGCTGACCGGGATTGTCGATCCGTCTGTTGAAGATAATGTCTATGTCACCTATCGGCTGGATGGCGGGACCGTGGTCGCAGTCAACACGCAGCTTGTGATTGGCGGCCAGTCTGCTGCCGCTGTGACAGCGGATGCGCCGGATCAGTCCAGCGCCACGCCATCGGCCGTCGCACCGGCTGAGACCAGCGCGCAGGTACAGACACAGCCGTTTGCGCAAATCGCGCTCGCCGTCCTGTGCGTCGGCATCGTCCTGGCTGGCCTGTTCATCGTGATCGTGATCGTGCGCCGCCGTCGCGTGGACGACCAGCAATAAGGCAGACTGCTGAGTCCACAGGGTGCCCCGTCAGCTTTCGCGGGGCACCCTCGGTCTTCTTCAGCACCGTGCAGAATCGGGCAGAATCTGATGACGCAGTACCGAAAGTTTCTCGCTTCACCCGTCCGCCGCTGGCTGCTGCTGGTCAGCCTGCTGCTGGTCATTGTGGTGGTGCAGGCGGTCATCGCGCAGGATTCAGCCCCCGTCGACAATCCGGTCGCTGACCCGACCGATATGCCGCCCGCCGAGATTATCCTGCCTCCCACCGAGGCTGCTCCGGCCGACATCCTGCCAGCCCCCACCAGCGCGCCGCCTGCCGATATCATCCCGCCGCTTCCCACGGATGTCTCGCCCACGGACGTGCCGCCCGCTGACAGTCTGCCAGCCCCTACTGACCCGGCTCCCGCAGACGAAGCACCGGTAGACGGCGCGCCCGTTCCGACCGAGGTCATGCTCCCGACAGACGATCCGGCCATGAGCCTGTCGACCGCTGAGGCTACTCCGGTCGTGCTGCCTGAACTGCCGCCCGAACAGACCGCCGAAATGACGGGCGTTCCGGGTGACGTGATCGCCAGCGAGACGCCGACTGTCGAGCTGCTGCCGCCGACGGAGACGCCCGTTACGGATCCCCCGCATGTGCCGCCCGGTTTCCTGCTGCTGTCCGGCGCGTCGGCTGTGCCAGAAGGGGATGCATTCACGGTCACGCTGGGGGCGTATGGCTTTGCCGATGTAAGCACCGTGGCCGTCGCCTGTCGCGCTGACGCCGCTCTGCTCGCTGGCCTGACAGCATCGACGGGCGGGCTGTTATCGGCCAACGGCGCGGCGGTCAATGACAGCGGTTTCAAGCCGGATGGCCAGTGGCTGCTGGTGGCGACGCTGCCCGGCACCGCGACTGCCGATTCCGGCGAATTATGGGCGCTCAATTACAAGCTGATCGCCCAGGGGCCAGCGCAAATTCTATGCGAGGCGCAGGCCTTTGACGCGAGTGGTGCGCCGCTGCTGCCAGCCGCCGCGTCGATGTCGCTTTCGGTGGAGGGTATTGCGCGGGCCGCAGACGCGCCCCCAACCGAAGAAGCTGTCACCGTGCCGACCGAGATGCCCACGGCGCTGCCGACTGACACCGCGATGCCCGAAGCCACGCCCGAAGCCACGCCGGAGACAACACCTGAGAGCACGGATGGCATACTGCTGCCTGAGGTGACGCCGGAAGCCACGCCCGAAGTCACGCCGGAGACAACGCCTGACCCTGTCATCGAACCCGTCGCCGAGGTCGCTGGCCTGTCTCGCGTGACCGGCACGGTCACGGTATCGCAGCCGCTGATGCGGGCCGTCGTGACGGTCATCGGGCCAGAAACGCAGTTCGCCGTCGACGTGAATGTGGATGGCAGTTTCGCCCTGGACCTGCCTGCCGGGCAGTATGCGCTGGTCTTTTCTGCGCCGCATTACCTGTCATACAGCCTGGAAGGCTATTTCCCGGAGGGGACGCTCACCCTGCCAGCCGTCACGCTGACCGGCGGCGATGCCGACGAAAACGGGGTGGTGGACGGCGCGGATGTCGCGCTGGTGATGGCCCAGTTTGGGGTGGCCATGCCTGCTGTCGCGAGCCACGCTGACCTGAATGGCGATCAGGTGGTGAATATCTATGACCTGGCCATCGTCAGCGCCAACGCCCGTTTCCCTGATTAACACGATTTCGCTCGGCATAAACAATACGCGCCCGCCGGAAGTTTTCCCGGCGGGCGCGTATTGTTTATGCGTGAAGCGTGGTGCTACTGGGCGATGCCCAGCGGCGAGACGACCACGTTGCCACCGAAGAAGACCGGGGCATCCGCGCCCTCGACCGTGCCGAATTCGTACACGCCGGCAGCGTTGGTGTCGTAGTGCAGCATCGGGAAGACTTCCGTCCCCGCCAGCTCAGCATCCACGGTCACTTCAATGCCGCTGTTCAGGCCGGCGCGCAGCGGCACCTGGCCCAGCACCGGGCCGGGCTGGCCATCGGCAGACTGGTGAATCACCAGCCAGCCAGCCGCGTCGATCAGGGCGCTGTCGATGCGGATCACGCCATCGGCGGCGGCCTGTCCCTCATAATCCATGCTCGGGGCGATATTGATCGGGAAGGTCAGCACTGCGCCGTCCACCGTGACCGGGTTGTCCAGGCCGCTGGCGCCGTCAAATTCGTACACGCCCACCTGGCCATCGTCCACGTGCAGCATCGGCCACATGACCGGCGTCGCCGCGATATCGGGCATCGAGAAGGTGACGATCACATCGCGGGACAGGCCCGCGGGCAGCACGGTCGCGCCCAGCACCGGGCCGGGGCTGCCACCGTTGTCGGTGTGCATCACCAGCACGCATTCGGCCGCGCACAGCACGCTTTCGGCCGTGACCATCAGCGCCATGCGGTCAGACATCACCATCGAGTTATCGCCATTCAGCACGATCTGGTCGCCCATGCGCACGTGCGGCACGGTCCACAGCTGGCTGGTGGCCACGCGTCCGCCGGCGATGATCGGGTTGTCCAGGCCGCTGGCGCCGTCGAACTCATAGGTGCCGGCAGTGCCGTCATCCACATGCAGCATCGGCCACAGTGAGCCGGTGCGGCCCTCGGCGGCCAGCGTCACGACGACATTGGCCGTGGTGCCCGCGGGCACCAGCGTCTGGCCCAGCACGGGGCCGGGGGATCCGCCATTGTCATTGTGAATCACGACCCACGACGGGGCCGAGACGGTGACGGAATCGATGGTGACGGTGTCGCCAGCCAGGAACTGGTCGCTGACGGCCATTGCCGAGACATCGAACGCCGGGGTGATGACCGCGCCATCCACGGAGACCGGGTTGTCCAGGCCGCTGGCGCCATCGAATTCATACGCGCCGACCATGCCATCGTCGGTGTGCAGCATGGCGAACATCGTGCTGGTGATGCCAGCCGTATCCACGTCCACCGCCACATTCAGGTTTTCACCCGTGTTCACGGCGCTGTAACCGATGACGGGGCCGGGTCCGCCGTTGTTGTTCACATGAATCACGATGAAGCCGGGGCCATTCGAGACCACGCGGTCAATCGTCACCGTGCCATTGAATACGACCTGGGAGCTCACGTCTACGGCGGGCGTGAAGCCCGCGTCCTGGGCGGCTGCCGCTGATACCATCAGCGCTGCCGCGACCATACAACTTGCTGTAAAAAGTCCTGCTTTACGCATTGCAAATTTCTCCTGCCATAATATTGCGTCATCTACCACTGTAGCCCTGTATCGTGAACGGCGCTGAAAAATTAGCGACTGCTTCCCGTGATCATCAGGCACTTCTAACAACATACTCATTAGGACAGCCGTCTCATTGGCGCGCACGGCCAAATCTCGTTATTATCGGAATGATAAAGCGCGAGAAAGCGCACAGGTGTCGGCGCGGCGCCGTGCGCTTGCCTGTCGGTACAAAGGGGGGCTATGCCAGCTTTAATGATGAGCAGACTTTTCAAGGCGATGGCGCGTCCGCGCGGCCTGCTGCTGATGGCTGCCCTGGCCCTCATGCTGGTGCTGGGCGCCAATGTGTTTGCCAGCCCCGCGCCTGTGGCGGCGGCCCGCTTCCAGACAGCTGACTTCACGATTCAGAGCATCACGCGCTCGCCCAACCAGACCACCTATAACCAGAATGACCTGGTCAATATCATCATCGAGCTGCGCAACGTGGGCGCTGCCGCCGCCGCGCAAAGCACGGTGACGCTCTCGACCGATTTGACGAACAAGGGCTTCGAGTTCGTCAGCATGATCAGCAGCACGCCGGGCAACCTGTACTCGTGCTTCCTGAATACGAATACCGTATTGTGCCCGAACCTGCTGGGCCCGGTGCCGGCCACCAGCCTGGAGACGATCATTTTCCGCGTGCGCGCGGCCTCGTTCGTCACCAATACCACGCTGACCTCGTCGGTCAGCGCGCCCAGCGACCCGACCACCAATCCCGGCAATACCTTCACCGAGAGCCAGGCGTACAGCATCAATGCGCCCACGATTACCCCGACGATCACGCTGACGCCCACCATCAGCCTGACGCCGCTGCCCAGCCTGACGCTGGTGCCCACGGCGACGTTTACGTCTACGGCGACATTTATCCCGGCGCCGCCCACGCGCACGCCGTTCCCGCGCCCGCCCAATGCCGGTCAGTCGTTCCCGATTCCGCCGTCTGGCGTGGATATCGTGGTCAATCGCGATGGCGTGAATGTGCGCATCAGCCCGGCCATTGGCGCGGAGCTGGTGGCTACTGTCAACGCCGCCACGGTATTTGAAGATGTGCAGGCGCGCACGGCCGATGGCGAATGGCTGCGCGTCACCCTGCTGGGCGAGCAGGGCTGGATCGGCACGGCGGTCGTCACGCTGCTGGCTGGCGACATCAACGCGCTGCCGGTGGCCGATCCGCGCACCGTGCCTTATGGCGGCTTCGAAAATCCGCGTGCAGGCCTGACAGAAGTGACCAGCCCGACGACCGTGCGCCTGGTCAACAGCGGCGTGCGTCTGCGTGCTGGCCCGAGCATCGCCTATCCCGTGCTGGCCAATCCGCCGCGCTACAGCGTCATGCCGGTGCTGGGGCGCGTGGACGGCAACACCTGGTTGCAGGTCAATTTTGAAGGCACGCTGGGCTGGATCCGGTTCTTCCCGGACGTGATGGAATTCAGCTCGCAGGCGGCCTTTGAGACGCCGCTGGACGGCATCATCGCCGACGCCGTGCCGTTCTCGGACAATACGTTTGACAGCTATGTCGATACGCTGCGGCTGATGCTGGCGCGCCTGGACATCGCCGGGCAGGCCCTGACTGAAATTCGCACCATCTGGACGAACGCGGCCCTTGGCCAGCCGATCCAGTGCGGCGCGTATCCGATTCAGCCGAGCAATATCAGCATCCCGAATTCGCTGCTGAGCACGTTCAACCCGCAGTTGTTCCCGCTGCAGGAAGACTTCAACAGCATCATGACCAACATCCGCGAGGCCGTGCGCCTGCTGATCGAGTCGTGCAGCTTCGCGCAGCCCGCCGCCGGCTCTGTCGGTGAAGGCACGATCGCGCTGGCGCTGGGGCAGGTGAATGAGGCGGATGCGCTGTTTGGCATCGTGCGCGCCAACATCATCGCGCTGCTGCCGCCCGACCGCCCCGTGGGCGAGAACGAATGTGTCTTCCAGTTTGAGACGCGCGTGCAGATTCTGCCGCGCCTGGTCAACCTGACGCCGGTAGTAGTGCCGCTGGACTCGAATGAGCGCGTGCTGGGCTTCTGCTTTGACGGCACCGCCGGGCAGACCTTCCGCCTGGAGGCGCTGCGCGTGCGCGGCAATATCGCGCCGACCTTCTCGATCAGCGCGTTCAACAACCCGACTTCGTTCTTCGCCAATGGTTCGCTGAACCGTGACGTGGATTACTTCTCGCTGCCGCAGATTCTGATTCCGGAGACGGGCCAGTATCTGCTGATTATCAGCGACACCAGCAACCCTGATCTGGGGCTGGAAGGTGACCTTGCGCTCATGCTGACCGACCTGACGCTGTTTGCCGGCGCCGTAGGGCAGGGGATCGCGCTGGATGCCAATGGCAACGTGATTACCAATCCGAATATCGGCGCGCCGGTGATTACGCCGGTGCCCGGTGCCACGGTGACGCCGTTCGGCCAGGCGCCGCAAGGCCCAACGCCCACGCTGGAGCCAACCGAGCCGTTCTAGTGCGGGTGATGCAGCACACCTTTTAATCGACTGTTCGCGGGGCGCGCCAAACATGTGCGCCCCGCGCCTTCACCAGGGGGCGAACAGGGGCACCCATGTTTGGCCTCAATATCCTCGCAAATACCACCGATAAAGCCGAGGCCGTCGATGCGATCCGCCTGATGCGGCCACGCGTGGTGCTGGTCATGGACGATCTGGCCTGGGCCGTCGGGCTGGCCGCCAAAATTGATGCCCTCGTCATTCATCGCGCCTATCGCCCCGATGACCACGAGCTGGACCTGAAAACGCGCCCCGCTGACTTCGTCAGCACGCTGCGCCCGTATAACAATATCGCCCATCAGGTGCTGAACGAGCCGGACGGCCATAATCCGGAGCGCGTGCCCGGCCTGATGGCGTGGCTGGCCGACGTGATGCAGCTGGCGGCCTCACGCGGGATTCGCCTGTGCGTGGGCAACTTTGGCCTCAGCCAGCCGGACCCGGTGCTGGTGAACAGCGGCATGTTTGACCTGCTGCTGCACGAGCTGGCGCGCCACCGTGGCCAGCATGTGCTGGGCCTGCATGAATACTTCAATGACCAGCCGCTGCGCGAGCCGAATCACATCGGCCGCCTGGAAATCTGGAATGCGCGCGCGGCACGGCTGGGGCTTCCCCCACCGCCGATTGTGCTGACGGAAGTCGGGCGCGATGTGGCGGGCGGCTATGACGGCTGGCGCGCTGCCGGCTGGAGCGATGCCGATTACGCCTCCCGGCTGATTCTGGCCGCGTCTGTCTGGCGGCGCTTCCCCAATGTGATTGGCGCGTGCATTTTCTCGCATGGCCCCGGCTTCAACCGCCGCTGGCAGACGTACAACGTGCAGGGCGCGCTGAATCTGCGCCAGATTCTGGCCAGCGACAACAACCGCGATTATCCCGCCCCCGGCCCCAACTGGAATTTTGGCACGCCGCGGGATGCCCTCATCAAGGCCCCGCCCACGGGCGCGCGCTTTCGGTCGCTGCCCAGCCTGAACGGCACCATCCTCGATGTGCTGCGCACGGGCGACGCGGTTGTAATCTATCCGAATATCAGCCCTCCGCTGACCGGCTATACCTGGTACAAGCTGGAGCATGACGGCCGGACGGGCTATGTGGCCTCCAGCATCGTCTCGTTTGTCGAGCCGCAGACGCCGCCGCCGCCCGTGCCCGATATCTGGAAATCGACCCGCAGCGCCGCCCTGGCGATGCGACAGGCCGCCCAATCGGTGTATGAAAATGCGCCAAGCCGCGACATGCGCGACAAGGCCCAGTCGATCATGACGGTGGCCGACGAGGTGCTGCGGCGGCTGGAGTAAGCCCGGCGCATGGGTTGCGCAGGACAGCCGTGAAGCGCGCGGCGGGCGGCAAAGACTGTGCGGCTGTATACTGAAACAATGACGTGAATCGACTGCTGTAAGGGGGATAGGCCATGCGCAAGGCGTGTGCAGGGCTGTTGTGCGCTGCCGGACTGATGCTTGCCGCATGCAATTTTGCTGTCCCTGAGGCGGTCACGCCCACCGTGGCGCCCACGCTGACCGCCAGCCAGACGCAGCCGCCCACCCTCACTACCTTGCCAACCGAGACCCAGTCGGCCACGCCCAGCGCGACCGTCGTCCCACCCACTTTGACGCTGACCGGCACCGCGTCGGCGACGCTGACGGCCACCCCCAGCCTGACCAGCACACACACACTGACGCCCAGCAGCACTTTCACGCCCAGCAGTACGCCGACGGGCACGCTGACGCCTTCGCCGACGGCCACCGCCACGAACACGCCCAGCAATACGCCAACGAATACTGCGACACCCACGCCGACAGCCACGCGCACGCCCAGCAATACGCCGCGTGCCACCGATACGTCCAGCCCGACGCCGACCAGCACCAGCACCTTCACGCCGCGTCCGACGGACACGGCGACCGCGACGTATACGCCCAGCCCGACGAATACGCCGACCGCGCTGCCATCGCCCACGCCGCTGCCGATTATCCCCACCAGCACGCTGACGCGCACGCCGCCGCCGACCAGTACATCGACACCCAGCCCAACGCTCACGTTTACGCCGCGCCCGACAGATACCGCGACGCTGGCGCTGGTCGTGCTGCCCACGCTGCCGCCGTCGACCTTCACGCCGGTACCCTCGCCGACGCTGTTCCCGACGCCCATCCCGGCGACGGCTGTGCAGGCCACGTCGACGTTCGCGCCGATTGGCCAGCGTCAGGATGATGCGGGCACGGCGACGGCTGCCGCGCTGCTGGCCACCGCCAATGCCATCAATGACATCGCGGCCACGGTCAATGCGCTGGCCTCGCAGACGCCGCTGGTCGCGCCGCCCACGCTGACCTTTATCACGCCGGAGCCGGGCACCGTGGTCGCGCTGGTGTTCACGCCCACGCCGGGCGGCCCGCAGCCCACGCCGCAGTCGATTGGCGATGTCACGCAGACGCCCATCCCGCCCACTCAGACGGCCGCCGCGACCGATATCAACCTGATCCTGAATCAGCCGCCCGTGCCCACCTCGTCGGTGCCGGGCATTCGCTCATTTGCGCTGACCACGCTGGGCGGTTCGCTGGTGGGCACGCTGTTCGATTCGCCGCCCGGCGGCGCGACCACCTTCGCCGTAAACAGCATCACCGGGCAGGTGGCGCGGGTGGACACCGCCGGGGCGATTTATCTGGCGGGGTCTGCCGGGGAGGCGGGCGACCGCCTGCAGGCCAGCCCGTTCTCGCAGTTCCCGCCCGAAAATGCCGAGAACAATAACGCCCGCGTGCGCCAGCTCGCCTGGTCGCCGGATGGCCGCCTGCTGGCCTTCCTGGTGGACACCTTCAGCGACGGCGCGGGCCAGAATGACTCGTCCAACGATGGCGTGTGGTACCTGGAGCCGATCACTGCATCGTCGACCGACCCGACGTATCAGCTCACGCGCGACTGCCCGCCGGATGCCGGATGCGCGCTGGTCAATCCGCCGGAACGCCGCCGCAGCGTGTACTTCGAGTGGAATTACCAGAGCAATGCGCTGCTGGTCACGATCGACCTGGTGGACGAGGGCCGCCGCGCCTTCGTGATTGTCGATACCGTGCCGGGGGCTACGACCGCCAGCTCACCGCCGCCCGTCTATCGCTATGAATTTGCGTCGTGGAATGCGGACGGGCAGAGCGTGATCGTCAGCGGCATCGGCCCCGATGGCGTGTCGGCTGTGCGCCGCATCGACCGGGCGACACGTGCCGAATCGGTGATTTATAACGGCAGCGCAGCCGGGCTGTATGTGCGTAACGCGGTCGAGCGCACCAACGGGCAGGTCTACATGCTGGCGTCGTCTGGCGGGGCGGGCGGCGCGGTGCAGCTCTATCGCGCGGACGGCGTGCCGGTGACGAGCGTGCTGGGGAATAGCGCGCCTGTGCGCGTGGAATGGAGCCCGGTGCGCGATGCCGTGCTGGTCGTCACTGAAGAAAATGGTGCACGCCGCTACTTCGTAGCCGAGGTCAATGGCAATGCCGAGGAAATCACCGCGCAGGTGGCTGATGCGCTGGCCGTGGAATGGGTGACCAGCACGCTGGACGTACCGCCGGCCGTCCCGCCTGCCCAGCCAAATGCTGCACAGCCGACGTTTGCGCCGGTGGGACAGCCGGATACGGGCGGGGCGCCCCCCGCGACTGACTTTGTGGTGGGGCAGATTGTGCGCGTGGTCTACTTCGATGGCATCAACCTGCGCGATGCGCCTACCATCTTCGCCAACAGCATCGACGGGCTGGACTTCAACGAACAGGTCACCATCATTGGCGGGCCGGTTGAGGCTGACGGCCTGCGCTGGTGGCAGGTGCGCACCTTTGAGAATCTGCTGGGCTGGGTGGCGCAGGCCACTGCCGAGGAGCCGCTGATCGGCCCGGCCGCGTGATCGCCCGAAAGAAGCTGCGGGGAAAATGCGTCTGATTGGCTGTAGTGATAGAGGTCAATCATGATGCGTGAATGGGTCAATCAGGTTATCGAAACAGTCAGCGGCTGGGATGGCATTTCGGCAGCGCCGCACCGCTTTGGCGGCGTTGAGTTTTCGCTGGGCAATGTGGAAGTCGGGCATGTGCATCTGAACAATGGCATGGTCGATATTCCCTACACGGTGAAGCTGCGCGAGGCGCTGGTCGCCAGTGGCGCGGCTGGCCTGCATCACCTGCTGCGCGACAGTGGCTGGATTACGTTTTACATCCGCACGGCCGAGGACGCCGCGCATGCCGCGCGCCTGTATCGCCTCAGCTATTTGCAAAAGCGCGCTCGCCGCGACAAATCGCTCACCCCGGAATCATATGCCGCCCAGATCGACGCGCTTGGCTTTGCGCCCCCGGTGCGCGCGGCTATGCCCGCACCCCGCGAAGTCGCCAGCACACCTGACGCGTAAATCCGCTACCATTGGGATATTCGGTCAGACATACCATTTGAGGGACATATGCCAGTCAACAGAATGCGCCTGTGGGTCACGGTGTTTGCAGGGTTGTGCGTGATGCTCATGCTTTGGCCGGGCGCCCTGCCAGTCAGCGCGCAGGCCGGCTGTGCCCTGCCGGATGACTCGCGCGGGCAGACAACGGTGTATACGCTGAGCGTCGATGGCGTGGAGCGCAGCTATCGGCTGTACCTTCCGGACACGCCCCCGGACGGCGAACGTTATCCGCTGGTGCTGACGCTGCATGGCTTCGCCAGCGGCGCGCCCGAACAGGAAGCGTACAGCCAGTGGAACCGCCTCGCGGAATCATATGGCCTGATGGCGGTTTATCCGCAGGGGCTGGGCGAGCCGGCGCGCTGGAATTCGGGCAGCATCGGCCTGCTGGGGCTGATCGCCCCGAATACGGCGGACGATGTTGGCTTTCTGTCGGCGCTGATTGATGCGCTGGTGCAGACCGGCTGTGTCGATACAGCGCGCGTGTACATCAACGGGCTGAGCAACGGCGGCGGCATGAGCAATCGTTTCGCCTGCCAGATGGCCGATACTGTGGCGGCCTTTGGCAGCGTGGCCGGGGCGTATGGCAGCTTCGGCGAATGTGCCCCGGCGCGCCCGATGCCGGTCATCGCCTTTCACGGTACAGCCGACCGCATCGTGCCATACGACGGGCAGTTCGGCATTCTGCCGCCGGTGGAGGACTGGGCGCGTGAGTGGGCCGAGCGCGACGGCTGCACCATCACCGAAGCGGATGTGTTCATCGCGGACGATGTCAGCATGACGTCGTATTCTGGCTGTGATGCGGACGTGGAAGTGGTGCTGTATACCGTGGCGGAAGGCGGCCACACATGGCCGGGCAGCACTGCTGTCAATCGTTCGCCGCTGGGGCGCATCACCGACAGTATCGACGCCAGCGAGGCGATGTGGGCGTTTTTCAGTCGGTACACGCTGCCGGGGTAATTGCTGGAAGATCAGACAGCAGCCTCACCCGCTTGCTGCGCAAGCCGCCCTCTCCATGAAAATGGAGAGGGCAAAGACTGTCTGTTTTCGGAGGCTCTCGAAAGAGCGGGTCGGACGAAGTCCGGGGTGAGGCTAGTGGTTGTGCGCCTGAGTTCTAGCGCAGCGTCTCGAAATGCGTCGCCGGGAACACGTAGGTGATCGGGGCGGGCGCGCTCTTGCCGGCGCTGACTTCGATGTCATAGTTAGCGTAGCTGCACGCGTCGGCATCGGCATTGTAGCTGCGGTTGAACACCATCAGGTAGGTTTCATCGTACGGCGTGGTGTCAAAGGTACCGCCGGTGGACAGGCGAATCGCCTCGACTTTTTCCGTGCCGATCACGCCAGCCGCCCAGATTTCCAGGCCGCTGCCAGCACCCACCAGGGCAGCATTGTACTGTCCCGGCGGCAGATCCAGGCGGAAGTAATTGGCGCCCAGCTCCTGAATGCCCAGCCCGCTGAACGTCCACAGGCCGACATCGGCAATCGTGTTTTCCAGATACACGGTCGCGTTGAACGAGGGCGCCAGCGCGTAATCGCGCGCCAGGTTCTTCAGGCGATAGGCCTCCACCAGGTCGGGCACCGTCAGGCCGCGTGCCGCGCTGAACTGCTCCAGCGATCCCCAGCCGTCAAACTGGGCGATGAATTCCCAGTACTGGCGCACGCTGTCGGTGCCAAACTGGTCGGCCAGCATCTGCATGAACGTCCAGTCGCCATATTGCAGCGAACCGGCTTCAGGATCTGTCAGCGTGCCGAAGCAGATTTCCGGATAGGTGTAGTTGTAGGCCACGTAGCCAGTGGCATCTTCGTCCTCACCAGCGGTGATGGTTTCAATCCACGAGGCAGTCGCCTCGAAGAACCAGCCATGCGAGTCATTGCCATCATAGCCAAACTGGAGCACATGGTTCAGCTCGTGGGTGAAGGTGGTGCGCATCAGGGCGATCGAATCGGCCGAATTGCTGGTATCAGCCTGCGACGGATCATAGTCGTTGTCGATCACCATGTAGGTGGCGGTGGCGCCGGTTTCCGTCTGCTGGGTATTCGGGTTATCGCCGATGACAGTTTCCGGGCTGACGTAACCGAGCGCGCCGCCCTCTTCTTCGCCCAGCAGATCGGTGACGTACACGTCGATCAGGCTGTTACCACCCATCTGTTCGTCGGACGGGGGCGCGGCAAAACCGAGCTGATTGACCTGAATGTTATAGAATTCCTCAGCGGCCTTGGCCACTTCATCCAGATACTCGGCGGTGACGGCATCGGCGCCGCTGGTGGTGTAGTGGATGCGGAAGTGCTGCGTGTCGATAAACTCGGCCGGGCCGGTGAACTCAATGCGCGTCATCAGCTCATTCAGCGCGCTCAGGATCGAGGGATCGCCCGTGCGCACGACCAGCTCGTAGTTGCCGCTGCTGGGCGCTTCGGGATAGCGCGTCATCTCGATGGTGTAGGTGCCGGTGATCTCTGCCACGACGCCCAGCGCCGAGTCGGTGATGACGCCGAGGCGGCGGTCATCGTTTTCGCCCACAATCGCCCGATTGGGATCGAGCAGGCGCAGGTAGGTATCCAGATCGCCTGAGGTAGCCTCGGCGGTAATCAGGACGGCCTGGCCTGCCGTGAGGGAAATCTCATAGGTGTCGGGCGTGCCGCTGTTGATGGTGCCGGTGAACACCTGCTCATCAGACTGTGCGCTGACAGCTGACACCAGCACCACACCTGCGAACGCGGTGATCCCCAGCAAGCGAAAGAGTCGATTTTTCACGATGCGCTATGCTCCAGTAACTAGATAATTGTCCCCATTGTACGTTGCTTTAGTCGCTTTTACTGGTGAATGAAGTGTAAAAATCGCGGGCAATTTGTGCAGATGCGTGCAAAACCGCCAAATGACGCGTGGCGCACTTGTAGAAATGCGCGTCACTGGGCACAATTCAGGCATGTTTTGAACGATAAAAACCTATGGGGGCGCTTTCCAGCATGACAGACCACCACTCCATCAGCACACGTTCCGATATCGACATCCGCAAGGATGTGATCGGGCTGATTGCCACTTATCCGCCGCTGGCCTATGACCGTCACTATATCGATGTGCAGGTGGAAAACGGCCTCGTCACGCTGACCGGCAACCTGCGCACCCCCATCAACCGCACCTATCTGAATGCGGAAGCCGTAAAGGTGGAAGGCGTGACCGGCGTTAACACCGATGCGCTGTTTGATGACGAGACCATTCGCCTGCATACCGGGCGTGTGCTGCCCCCCGGCGTGATGGTCAATGTGACCAACGGCGTGGTGGTGCTGTCTGGTGAGCTGGATGGCGTGGATGTCGACGCGATGGGCGCGACAGTCGCCGCTGTCCCTGGCGTGGTGCGCGTGCTGGTGCGCGACTAGCCGCGCGCCGACCACTTCGTCTCGGATTCCCCGGCCAGCAAATTGATATAACGCGCCAGCGTGAACAGCCAGTCCGACAGGCGGTTCAGGTAGGTAATCACGCGCTCGTTGATGGCTTCTTCGCCATGTAACTGCACGCACATGCGCTCGGCGCGGCGGCACACCGTGCGCGCCACATGGATGGTCGCCGCGGCCGGGGTGCCACCCGGCAGGATGAAGTTTTTCAGTTCGGGCAGCTCGGCGGTCATCCGGTCGATTTCTGCTTCCAGCAGCGCGGTCGGCGCATCATCCAGGCGCGTCAGCCACGCGGCGGCTGCGTCGTTAGGCGTGGCCAGGTCCGCGCCGACGGCAAACAGCTCGTTCTGCACCCGTTCCAGCCACCCCTGAAGGTCCTCGCGCAGCGGATAGGTGCGCGCCAGCCCCAGCAGCGAATTCAGCTCGTCCACCGTGCCGTAGCTTTCCACGCGCAGATGGTCTTTGCGCACACGCCCGCCTGAAAACAGGCTGGTCTCGCCGGTGTCGCCTGTTCTGGTATAAATTTTCATAGGGATTCGTCTTCTCTTTGCCTGATGTCAGCACCATGTACAGACTGTGCCACACCTGCGCGCCCCCGAACAGGGAGCGTTTGATGTGAAAGCGCGGCTGTCAGCGGCCGGTCGCCAGCACCAGCCCCATGTAATGATTCAGCTCGGTCAGCAGGCGCGCGCGTTCGTCTTCGGGAAACAGGCTGAAGACCGTCCGCAGCTGGTCGATGATGGCCTTCTGCACTGCGTCCAGGCGCAGACGGCCGGCGGGCAGCAGCAGCACATCCACGCCGCGCCGGTCAGAGGCGTTGCTTTCGCGGGCCACCAGCGGCACGCTGCTGGCCTCCATGCGCTTGATGATGCCGGTCATGGTGGCGTTGGTCAGGCCGTGCTGGCGGGCGATTTCACCGATGGCCATGCGGCCGTCGTGCTCGCTCAGCGTCTTGAGGACATAAAACTGCGGGGCGGATAAGTCATGCGCGGTCAGGTGTTCGGCCAGGCGTTTCTCGCCTTCCAGCACAATGCCAAACAGCAGGGCGAAGAGCTGCTGGGCGTCATTCTCAAGCGATTGTGTCACGCATCCCTCCGCACAGTGTGTCGTTTTCGGCCGCCCGGTGAAGGAACCTGCCTGTCTCATTGTATGCCGAACACCACTTGTGCACCATAAAAAAAGGCGAACCGTATCCCGGTTCGCCTTTTTTATGACAGGGATTTCAGCGCAGACTAGCCGGCGGCAACGCCCACCAGCTCGACGGCGTCGATTTCATTCCAGTTGCCCACGGCAGCCTGGTCGAGGTTGATCGCCACGCCCACCACGGCCACTTCGCTCTGGCCGGTGACATCGACGGTGAACACGCCCGGGCAGTCGGTATTGCCCACCGGGTCGGAGCTGTCGGGCACGATGACGGTCTTGCCATCGGACAGCAGCAGTTCGATGCCGGTGATCGAGCCTGGATTGTAGGTCTGGTAGATGTTGACCTCGGTCGCGATGACCGCCGTGTCGAACATCACGGTCAGCGTGGCCGCTTCATTCGAGCTGGAGCTGGCCCACGCCGTGGACACATCGCCGCAGCGGTCGGTGTCGGGCTCGCCGGTGGCCTGCACCGGGCCCCAGTTGACTTCACCATAGCTGCTGGTGGCGCTGGCGTCAGACGCCCACTGGCGGATGACTTCACCGCCGCCCACAGACGCGGTGGCTTCGCCGCTGGTCATGCCGCTGATGGTGAGGATGAAATCGCCTTCGCTGAGCGAGCTGAACGCGCCAGCGCGCACGGTATACACGCCGGTTTCCGGCACGGTGATGGTGAGCAGCGCGTTGAAGTCGTCGCCCGAATCATCGTCAAAGCCGATTTCCGTGCCGCTCTCGTCCAGCAGGCGCACCTGGTTGTCGTAGGTGCTGACCAGGCTGATAACGAGCGTGTCGCCGGCCGTCGCTGCCACCGGGAAGTCATTGTCCACGCCGCTTTCGCGGGTGCCGGTGATGATCTGGGGTTCTGCTGCGCTGCTCGAGCTGAGCGAGCTGCCTCCGCCTGCTGCGCCGGTCACGGTGATGGTGTAGGCGCCGGAGCTGGCCGCGCTGAACGAGGTGGCGACGATGGTGTATTCGCCGGTTTCGGGCAGCGTCGTCACGATCTGGGCATTGAAGACATCGCCGCTGTCATCGTCGGTGGCCACTTCAATACCACTCGGCGAATTCAGGCGCAGCAGCGTATCAAACGCATCGCTGATCATATCGATGGTGACGGTATCGCCCGCGTTGCCCTGGAAGGTGTAGGTGTCGTCGACATTCGCGCTGCGGCTGCCGGTGAAGACGATGGCATCGCCAGCAGGGGCGGTTGCCGGGGTAGCGGCCGGCGCTGTCGGCTGCCCAACTGCGCTGCTGCCCGCCGGGCTGATCAGGATTGTATAGGTGCCCGCGCCAAAGTTTGCAAACGAACCCACGCGTACGGTGGTTTCGCCCGCGGGCACGGTCAGGTTTTCCAGCAGCGAGTCGGTGCCGTTGGTGTCGTCATTGCTGGCGATAACCGTGCCACTGGCATCCAGCACGGCCAGATAGGTGTCAAATTCGGGCGAGGACAGCGAGATGGTGTAGCTTTGGCCCGCCTCAGCGTTGAAGGTGTAATTGTCAGCGGCGCCAGCGGCCAGCGTGCCCGTGGACGACGCCCCAACGACCAGGAAGCCGATCTGATTGACCGTGGTCGCGCCGAGTGCGTCGGTGCTGCCGGTACCCGTCGTGCCCGTCAGTGCGCCTAGCAGGCCGCCCAGGTCGCCACCCGCGGAGGGGGTGCCCGTGTCGCCACCCGTCAGTGAGCCGAGCAGTCCGCCCAGGTCACCACCGTCTATGCCCGCAATGCTGCCGAGAGCGCCCGCAGCGGCCAGCGCCGCCTGGGTGCTGAAATAAGTGCTCAGCATGGACGGAAGACCAAGCGAGGCCGAGCCGATCAGCAGACCGCTCTGTTCGGCTGGCATCGGCGTTGCACCCGCCGGGGCGCTGATGTCGGTCACGCTGTTGATGCCGGCGACATACAACGCCAGCGATGAAGAGCTGGTGACTGCCAGCCCCTGGTCGCCCAGCGCGGCGGCTGCATCGCCACCGCCCAGGCCACCCAGCATGGCCGACAAGTCGCCAGAGGTGGTGGTCGACACGCCGACGATGGCAGGAGCGCCCGTGGCGACGTCGAAGCCGATTCCGGCGATCGTATCCACCGTGACCGACATGCCTTCCATGCCGCCCATCAGCGCGCCCAGTTCAGGGCTCAGCGCCCCCAGGTCGACCCCGCTCAGGTCCATGCCTGGCATGGCACTCGCCGCGCCGCCCATCATGCCGCCCAGTGCCGCCATGCCTTCCACGCCGGTCAGCGTCTCGCTGAGCGTGGTCAGCAGCAGGAATGCTTCGGTGCCGTTGGGAGTGGTTTCGGTGCCTTCCTGGCGTGACCAGGTATTGGCCAGCACAGCCTCAGAGAACAGGTTGCCCAGCGGCAGGGTGCTGGCGCCGGCGCTGGCGGTCTGCCACGCCAGCGTATCGATGCTCGCGCCGAGGCCAACATAATGTGCGCCATCGACGAACACATAACCTGCCGCGGCGGATGTTTCCCCGCCAAACATGCTGGGGATGGTGACGGTAGGCATCAGCACTTCAATCGCGCTGATCGCGCCACCGCTGAGCTGGGCACGGATGGTGCCGTTGGCACTGACGCCGCTGACGACCATGCCCATTGATGTCGTCTGATTGTCGACCTCAAATCCAAACTCAACACTGCCTAAGCCGGCAATCCCATCAAAGAAGAACTGAAAAGCAGAGCAGTCGTCGCCCGTCAGACCCGGCGGACAAACTGTCTGTGCGGATGCCCCCACTGGCAGTGCCAGCAGTGCCGCCGTCAGAATACCCCCTAACAAAACACGCTTGCGCATTGAGTTCCCTCGTTTTCTCGTGAAACAACTATAACCTTCTTCATTATGAGTCGAATGTATTTAATTGACAATCCGCGCCTATGGCCGCTGACCGGGCGAATGTGGTAGAGTGAGCGTGACACGCTGTAAATAACGTGTAAATGCCCGTTCTAAAGAGACGTTTATCATGTCGATGGTTCAGCAGTTTGCCGAAATGATTCATCCCGTTTTGCGCCTGCCGATTGTGCGGCGTACGCGGCGCAACCATGCGCTGGAACATGCCACGATCACCGTGCTCAGCAACCGCGTTAAATCGCTCAGCATGGCCGGTCGCAGCGACCAGAGCGGCTTCGTGCTGTTTGGCGATGTGCCCACCGAGGCGGTGCGCAGTGCCGTGCTGGAGGCGCTGCGGCGGATGCAGCAGGGCGAAAAATCGCTGGCGATCCACCCGAACTGCGGCACCAACCTGGTCACGACCAGCTTTTGTGCCAGCGTAGCTGCCATGCTTGGCATGAAGGTCACGCGCTCATCTGGTTTCACGAACCGACTGCCCGTGGTGATGGGGCTGGTGGCCGTCGCCGTGGTGCTGTCGCAGCCGCTCGGCTTCTCGCTCCAGCGCCATATCACCACCGATGGCGACCCGGCCGACCTGGAGCTGGTCGAAATTGCGCGCTCCGAGATGCGGTCGCCGTTTGGCCGGGGCAGGATTGTCGTGCATCGCGTCACGCTGCGATCGGAATAAAGCGATGGCGAATATCCTCATTTTCCACGGCGACGATGATTACAGCATCGAGGAAGCGGCCGACGCGCTGACGAGCGCGCATCGCGCCCGCCCGAATGCTGACTTCAATATGGCGGTCTATCGCGGCACCGAGACGCCCGTGCCGGAAATCCTCAGCGCGGCTGGTTCACTGCCGTTTCTGGCCGACCAGCGGCTAATCGTGGTCAAGGGGCTGCTGGCGCATCTGGCGCGCAAGGGCGGCGGCGAGACCGCGAAGAAGGCGACCGAACAGCTCGTGCGCGCTCTGCCCGGCCTGCCAGACTCGACCACGCTGCTGTTTACCGAACGCGGCAAGCTGGCCGACTCGCATGCGGTGCTGAAGGCAGTCCCGGCGACCAGCGTGCGCCTCTTCAGCGCCCCGCGTGACGGCACCGACTGGATCATGAAATGGGCCAAAGCGCACGGCATCGCCATCGAGCCATCTGCGGCGCATGCGCTGGCGCTGACCACCAACAATGACCCGCGCACGGCGGCCAATGAGCTGGAAAAGCTGCATGCCTATGTCAATGGCGAGCGCCCGGTGCGCGAAGAAGATGTCGCGCTGATGACGCCTTATGTGGCCGAAGCGAACATGTTCGAGATGGTGGATGCGATGGGCATGGGCCGCGCCGACGTGGCCGCGCGGCTGGCGCACCGCATGATCGAGCAGACCGGCGATATTTTCCCGTTGTATGGCATGATCGTGCGCCAGTTTCGCAATCTGCTGCTGGTGAAAGAACACCTGAGCACGGGCGGCTCGCGCGACAAAAATGTGATCGCGCAGGCGCTGGGCATCCATCCGTTTGCAGCCGACAAACTGAGCAGCCAGTCGCGCCCGTTCACGCTGGAGCAGCTCGAACGCATTTACCGCCAGCTGCTCGACTACGACGTGAAAATCAAGACGGGCGGCATCGACCCCGTGCTGGCCATCGATATGCTGATCGCCGCGCTTGGCCGTTAGCCGCGCTTCAGGCGGCCGATCACCCAGCGGATGTCGCGCAGCAGCGCATGGAAATTCACGCCGATGGCGATCAGGATGAACATCGGCACGCCCCACTGCACCAGCGTATCCAGGTCGGTGAAATACATGATAGCTGGCTCGGCATAGCTGCTGTTCCACGCATTCTGGAAGGTGAGCACAATCGGCAGGTACAGCCCGACGAACGTGATCGCTGTCCGGGCGATGCCGGGCAGGCGCACGATGTTCATCAGCGCGAAGGCCACCGCCGCGCCCAGCCCGCCCAGCGCCAGTACATTCCACGCCAGGTCATTAATTTCTAGGATCAGATAGTTGTACGCGCCCCATGTCGCCGTGACCAGGACCAGCCCGAAGGCGAATGCCCAGATGGCGCGCAGCCACCACGTCCAGAAGCCGCGCAGGCGCTGCGGCATCTCGTCTGCCACCAGCACGGACAGCGCCAGCAGCGTGCCGAACATCAGCCCGACTGAGACGGTGCGGCCATAGACCTGGGCGAACAGCACCTGGCTGAAGGCCGACAGCGACAGGTACAAAAACAGCCCCATGCCCGCGATCGAAAACAGCAGCGCAGCCACAAAGCGCCACACATAGCCCATCGGATTTTCGCGCCAGCGCCGCGAGGTATTCGCCAGCCACGAGATGAATCGCTCGCCCCCGCTGATGCTGGCGGGCAGGCTGTTGGCCTCGTCGCGGGCGATGGCCAGCGCGCTTAACGCCCCTTTGTGGCCGGCGGCACGTGCTTCACTGAGGGCCTGAGCAGCGGCTTCTGAACGCACGCGGCCGATGATGCGGGCGGCCAGCGCTGCGGCTTCCGGTTCGTCGTGGTCCAGCGCCTTGCGCGCCAGCAAGTGATCGATCTCGCGCGAGTAGGCCAGCGGACGCCAGTCACGCGCCGTCGCCAGCCCCAGCGTTTCCCACCACGCGCGGACGCGCTGCGGCAGCGGGCTGCGCGCGCCCAGCAGATGCAGCCCGGCCACCAGGGCGGGGCGGTTGGTTTCCACGTTCAGCGCCTGGCCCACCAGACGCGGAATCTGCGGCGATTCGGTGTCCGGCAGGTGCGTCAGGCGCTCGATGGCGCGCTGGCGGGCGGGTGCATTTTCGCTGCGCAGCGCATGCAGGCTGACCCAGCGGCGGCCTTCGTCGTCGGCGCGGCCCCACCATGCCGCCAGCTGATAGTCGTATTCCAGCGCGCCGCGCAGCAGCATGCCCAGGCCGCTCTCGTCCAGCTCCAGATGATGCCTGTCTGCCTCGGCATAGGTATCGGCAATCAGGATGAAATCGGTCACGCCGAGGATGAATTTGCCCTGGCCGCCGGCAAATGCACGGCGGGCGCGGACATAGATATCGTAGGCCTCGCGCACGGCCTCGTCTTCAAAGGTGACGGGCGCGGGCGGGGCAGTCGGCTCGATGTGCGCCTGGCCGATCTTGCTGATCAGGTTGCCAATTGGCCCGCTGATCAGCTTTTCCAGCGCGATGCTTTCGCGCGACACCGCCGGAAGCTCGCCTGTCTTCTTGACCAGTCCGTCGATCGGGCCGGTAATCAGGCTGTCCAGCTCAGATGCAGACGGAATCTCGCTCGTCTTCTTGACCAGCCCGTCGATTGGACCGGTGATCAGGCTGTCCAGGTCTGACGCGGACGGGATTTCGCTCGTCTTCTTCACCAGTCCGTCAATCGGGCCAGTGATGAGCGCATCCAGGTCATCCGGCTTGACCGGCAGGGTCGAGGGTGAAAGCGGCCGCGACACCAGCCCGTCAATCGGGCCGGTGATGAGCGCGTCCATGTCATCCGGCTTGACTGGCGACGTTGAGGGTGAAATTGGCCGCGACACCAGCCCGTCGAGCGGGCCGGAAATCAACTGGTCGAGCGGCAGGGTGGAGATGCCGCGCGTCTCCGGGTTGTTCGAGGGCATACCGCGTGTATCGCTGCTCAGCACCAGCCGTCGCCCGCCGCCCAACACCTGTTCCAGCTGGTTCATCACGTCTTTCAGTGATTCGGCGCGGCTGCCGATGTCGAGCATGCTGGCATGCTGAAGCACGACATTGACCAGCTCTGGCAGGCCGGGCCGAAGCTGGGTGACATCGGGCATCGAATCGCCGCTTTGCAGCTGGCGGATGGCCAGCGGGATGGCGCCGTCAAACGGAAGCTGGCCGGTGAGCATGTGAAAGACGAGGATGGCGAAGCTGTAGATGTCGGCGCGGCTGTCCAGCATATCGGCGGTGAGCTGCTCCGGCGCCATATACAGCAGGGTGCCGCTGCCCGGATTCTGGGCGCGGCCTTCCGGCCCCAGCATGGTTGCCAGGCCAAAGTCCGCCAGGTAGGGCGACTGATAGCTGTCGAGCAGGATGTTCGACGGCTTCAGGTCGAGGTGGATGACCTTGCTCTGATGCGCGTAGTCCAGCGCCTGGCCGACAGCCCGCACCACGCGCAGCGTTTCTTCCACGCTCAGCGGGCCTTTTTCCAGCAGGTCTTCCAGCGAGCCGCCGCTGACATAGCGCATGACGATGTAGAGCTGGTTATCAAACTCGCCAAACTCGTAAATCGGCAGGATGTGCGGATGCTCCAGCGCCGCGATCGTCTGCGCCTCGCGCTCGAATAACTGGATCGGGTTCATGTCATTCGACAGGTCACCGGCGATCGTCTTGACGGCGACCGTGCGCGCCAGGCGCTTGTCGCGCGCGCTCCACACGTCCGCCATACCGCCACGCCCGATATGCTCGATGACGCGATAATTGCTGAATTCGCTGCCTACATCCATCTGGCGGCCCCCCACGGGCGTCATTTATGGTGACTGCAAGTGAAAACTCGCCTTAGTATATCTTCATTTGTTGCAAATGACCGCGCGGCTTTGCAGTGTGTTATGCTGTGCGGTGCATACCTTAAGGATCAATAGTGATGAATGTTACAACGCAGGCGCGGCGACAGTGGGTGATTTTGTGCGGGGTGCTGGCGGTGCTGGCGGGCTTCATGCCTGCGGCAGTCGCCCAGGGGGATGGCGGGGGGTTGCCCCTGCGCGACCCGGCCGACCTGGCGGTTCGCTATCTGGGCCTGCCGGAGGCGCACAGCCTGCCGATTCCCGACCTGCGCGACATGGAGGCCGGGTCTGAAGACACTGTCAGCCTGCCGTTGCAGGGGGCGGATGCCCCGACGCCGGTTGGCATCACGCTGCTCAGCGGCGCACGCGCCAGCCTGAACGTGCCCGGCGCGCTGGTGTGGGCGGTCGACGGCGTCGAGGTGAGCGATGTGGTCGCCAGCCAGGCGGCGCAGTCGCTGGCCGGGCTGTTTGCCGAGCTGTCGAACCGGGCCTATTACGCCCCGTCGGAGCTTTTTCCGGGCACAAACAGCACCATACCTGCCAGCCCGATTCGCGTGCCGGATATCGACCAGGACGGCTTTATCCATGTGGTGTACGCGCAGAATATCGCCAATGACCGTGACGCATGGGTGAGCCCGATCGACGGTCTGCCGACTGCGTATGTGGCGGGCGAGGGCGCCAATGCCCGCGAGATGATCATCATCAATACGACGCCATATGGCGCGGATGTGCCCATTAACGACGCGCTCTATCTGAACGCGGCGGCCGTTGCTTTCATCGATCTGGTGCTGGAGGCCAACAATCCGCACATGCCGGCCTGGATGCACGCGCTCGTTTCCAGCGATATTCAGGCGCGCCTGGCGGGGTCAGAGATCGGCGCGAACGTGTTCAATGCTTATCTGGCTGTGCCGTCCACGCCGATTACCGCCAGCCCGACATTCACCACCCGCGAGGTGGTGCGCGGGGCACACGGCCTGTTCCTGGGCTACCTGCGCCAGCGGCTGGGGCCTGACGCGCTGTCTGGCCTGGCGCTGACGATCCCCGAAAGCGGCGATCCGTTTGCCATGCTCGACCAGGCGATTGCGGCGGCTGGCCTGGTCGACCCGGCCACCGGCGCCGTGCCGGATGCGCGCGCGCTGTATGCCGATTATGTGGTGACGGCCATCATCAACGCGGTCTTTGGCGACGGGCGCTATGCTTTTGACGTGCCCAATGTGACCCCCGAGATGGGCGCTGCGGCCACGCGGCTGGTGCCCGACAGCGGCGCAGAGGGCGAAATCAGCCCGTTTGGCTCGACCTATTTCTTCCTGACGGCCGAAGAAGCAGTCACGATTGACCTGACCTTTGAGGGCGCGGCGAGCATCCCCAGCCTGCGCCTGCCCGCGGACACACCGCATGACACCGCCTACTGGTCTGGGCGTGCGCCCGGCTCTGACACCCACATGACGCGCGCGTTTGACCTGACCGATGCAGATTCAGCGATGCTCACGTTTGACCTGTGGCACGACCTGTCGCTGGGCTGGGACTACGGCTATGTCAGCGTGAGCACGGACGGCGGCGCGACCTGGCAGCCCCAGCCGCTGCTGGACGGCGAGGGCCAGCCAATTCCCGTGCCGGATAGCTACGGCGCGGCTTATGGCCCCGGCTTCACCGGCGTCAGCAATCCGCGCCCGGCCGAGCCATTCCCGATCCTGGGCATCATCGTGTCTGCCGACGGCGTCACCGTGGGCGATGTGTCCCCCGGCGGGGCGGCTGAACAGGCCGGCGTGCTGCCTGGTGATGTGGTGATGGGCGCCGACGGCCAGCCGTGGCAGACGCAGCCGAATATCGTCGGGCTGCTGGCGAATTATTCCCCCGGCGACACCGTTACGCTGATGATCATGCGCGATGGCGAACAGATCGATGTGCCGGTCGTGCTGGGCGCGCATCCTACGCGTATTCGCGTGCCGGAGCCGCTGTGGCAGCCGCGCTCGGTCGACCTGTCGGCCTATGCGGGAAGCGAGATTCTGCTGCGCTTTGAGGCGGTGCTGCTGCCCAACCGCGAGAACTGGGGCGCGGCCGTGGCGAATATCCGGCTGGAGGACATCGGTTTCGAGGATGAAGGCACCGGCATCGGCTGGTCATTCGAGGGCTTCAGCACCATCAGCAGCGCGCTGTCGGCGGAATGGCTGGTGCAGACGGTGACGACTGGCATCGTGGGCGCGTCGCCGCCGCGCGTGACGCAGCTCATCGGCAGCGGAGACGACGCCAACACGGTCACGCGCCGTTATGCCCTGGGCCGCAACGAGACGCTGATTGTCGCGGTCAGCGCGACCAATGCCTGGACGGGCGCCGCGCTGCCTTTCACCGTGACGGCCGCGCAGGTGGCCGACTAGTCCATCCGCACATCGGTCAGGTCCAGCGAGGGGCCGTCGATACAGGCGGCCACCTCGCCGCTGCGGCATTTGACCAGGCAGGCATCGCACGCGCCCACGCCGCACGGCATCGGCATCTGAAACACGCCGAAGATGTATCCGGCCGGCGCGTCTGAACGCAGCTCGCTGAAAATCTTCCAGAACTTCCGGAAGCTCGACATCTCGGAGGACGGCGAGACCGTCACGAACACCTGGTCCGCCCAGCCAATCGTCGTCAGCTTGTTCGGCCAGTCGAAATCCGCCCCGCCTTTGATGATTTCCACTTCTTCGGGCAGATGCGTCGTCTGATAGTCGGCGGCCGTGCCCAGCAGCAGCAGCGTAACATTGACCTTGCTGTTCAGCAGCGGCTGCACGGGCATCAGCAGCGGGGTGGGCGCGGTGTCGTGCGCGATCAGCAGCACATTGCGCAGCGTGCGCCGAAAGCGGAAGGGCTTGCCCAGCAGGCCAGCCAGCGTCACCACCGCGCCCGGCTCGTAATGCTCGCTCAGCGGGCGCTCGACCGTCAGCATGTCTTTTTCCAGCGCCACCGGAAACCACAGCTCCGGCAGGTAGGGCTGCCAGCCGTTTGCGTCCGGCCGGCGCAGCATCGCCTGGCCCGCTTTCAGTTGCAGCAGCGAGGCGTCCACGCTCATCGTGATGTGCTGATGGGTATCATTCACGCGGCGCACGCGCTGGATCAGTGCCTGAGATTCCTTCATGGGTCCGTCCCGTCCTGTCAACTGAATGCCACGGTGTATGCGGCCATTGTACCTGATGCCGCGCACAGGCCGCGCTGTGGATGAGTATCGGCATAGTGCGCTGTAAATTAAGTGTAAACTTGCTGGACAAATTTTGCCGTTCTCCATACGATTCTAGTCACTAAACGGACTATCGTCATATTTACAGTAAGGATGCCCATGTCGAAAACTACTCGCAATATCATCATTGTGGCGTTGATTGTGGTCGGTGGTCTTATCGGTGGCCTGGCCGCACTGTGGCTGAGCGGCGGCGACGGGTCGCAGTCGCAGAGCGCGGCCGATGCTGTCGCCACGGCGGATGCGGTACGTGCCCAGGCTGAAGCTGTCGCCACCGAGGTTGTCGAAGCAGCTACGGAAGTCGTGGAACAGGCCGAAGCTGTGGCCACCGAAGCCGTTGAAATTGTGGAAGCCATGCCGACTGAAGAAGCAGTCGCTGAGGCAAGTGCCCCGGCGGGTGAGCCCGTCACGTTCACCATCGTTGGCGCGGAGTCGAGCGCCCGCTTTGAGCTGGACGAAGACCTGAGCGGGAACCGTATCACCGTGGTGGGCACCACCCAGGGTGACGAAGATATCGCTGGTGAACTGGTCGTCAACGCGGCGGATCCGTCTGCTTCGTCGGTGGGCACGCTGGCGATCAATGTGCGCTCGCTGCAAACCGACAGCCAGTTTCGCGACCGCGCCATCCGCAGCCAGATCCTGCGCTCTGCCGACGATGCCAACGAATTTGCCATCTTCACGCCGACGGCGCTGAACAACATGCCCGCCTCGGTCGCCGTGGGCGAGTCGTTCACGTTTGAGCTGGTGGGCGACCTGACCCTGCAATCGACCACCAATCCGGTCACGTTCCAGGTGACGGTGACGCCCGTCAGCGAGACGCGCCTGGAAGGCTCGGCCGAGGCGATTATCCTGCGCGGTGACTTTGGCCTGACGATCCCCAGCGTGCCCAGCGTGGCCAATGTGGAAGAAGAAGTGCTGCTGGCCATCGACTTTGTGGCCGAGGCCGCGGAATAAACGGGCAGTGCCGCCCCGGGCTCAAAGCCCGGGGCTACCAACCCCCCAAGTCCCTAAAGGGACTATTCTGAGGTTGCTTCCCTGGATGCGCATCTCAGGATGGCGCTTTTTCAGTCCCTTCAGGGACTTGGGCTTTTTGTAGCCTGCGGTTTTGAACCGCAGGCGGCGGATGCACGTGCCAACGCATGGCATAGGCTCTTGCCAAATCCCACGCTCAAACCCCATTCTCATGCGAATTGGGTACTATAGTTGGCTGATACCCTGATTACACGCAGGATAAAGCCACCTTGAAAAACAGCCTCCTGGGAATGGCCGCCGTGCTGATGCTGCTGGCCGCTGGCTGTGGCGGGGCGCCCGCCGCAACCCCCACGCCGACCGTTCCCGCTGCTACATCGGTTCCGCCGACTGCCACACCCGTCCCGCCGGCCGCGCTGGATTATGGAATCCTGCCCACGTCGGCCGGGCTGAACGGCTTGCCGCGCCTCGGATTTGAAAATGCGCCCGTCTCGGTGGCGGTCTATATCGCGCTGGACGATGCCGCTTCGGCCCAGTTTTTTGTCAATTCGTTCCCGACGCTGCTGGCCCGCGCCCGCGGCTCTGAAGTGCTCCTGACCGGCCTGCCGCTGCTCAAAGTGGAGGGCAGCACCGATGCGCGTGGCGCGGCGCGGGCCGCCCTGTGTGCCGGCGAACAGGGCTATTTCTTCCAGTACGTGGCGCAGTTGTTCGCGTGGTACAGGGAGTTTGGCGACAGCGCCTACAGCGGATCGCGGCTGGTGGAGGGCATCGGCCTGCTGGATATCGACATGGGCGCGTGGAATGCCTGCATGGTGACCGCCCGCCCGGATGAGGCCATTGGCGAGGCGGCGCGCCTGTTTGCCGAGCTGCCCTACGGCGGGAACCTGCCGCTGGTCACTGTCGGCAGCGACGCCTCGCTGACGGACCCGGAGAGCCTGAACTTCACCATCGACCGCGCCCTGTTGCAGCTCAATGTGGCGCTCAACCAGTCGCTGGTCGAGAGCACCGCCGAAGCGACGCCGGAAGTCATCGAAATTGACCCGCTGACCGGCGATCGCACGGTTCCGCCGCTGGACATCGGCCTGCCGGAAGGCTGGCGTGCCGGCTACGACACGATGATCGTGCAGGATGTCGACATGCTGCGTGCGATTCCGCTGGCAATTTATACCGGCCCGGTCACGGGCGGCACCGGCACGATCGTGCTGCTGTGGGCGTTCCCCAATGTGGCCACGCAGACCGAGAACGGCAGCTTCACCACCGACCTGTGGCTGGATGGCCTGCGCCTGCTGCGGCTGGTGCTGATCGAGGAAGGCTGCAATATTGGCACCGACCTGCGCCGCGAATACAGCGTTGGCGGGCTGGCCGCCGTGGGCACTGCCTTCTCGGCGGTTGACTGCCCGGAGCTGCCCGATACCCGCGGCTGGTTCGCCGGGCTGGAGCAGCAGGGCCTGAACTATGTGTTCTTTACCTATGCCGAGCCGATTGATGCCATGAACGTGGCCGAAGACGAGCTTCAGGCCATCCTCGACAGCATCGTCTTCCAGGTGCTGCCGGAGCCTGAAGCGACTGAGGCGTCGCCGTGACGCGCCGCGTGATTGTGGCGGGCGGCGGCATCGGCGGCCTGTCAGCGGCCATTCATCTGGCGGCGGCTGGCTGGCAGGTGACCGTGCTGGAGCAGAACAGCGCCGTTGGTGGCAAGATGGGCGAGATTCGGGCGGGCGACTTCCGCTGGGATACCGGCCCGTCGGTCATCACCATGCGCCAGGCCTTTGAAGACCTGTTTGCGGTGGCGGGGCGCGACCTGCGCGATTATCTGACGCTGCTGCCGGTTGACCCATTGACGCGCTATTTCTATCCCGACGGCACGCTGCTGGATGCCAGCCGCCTGCCCACTATCATGGCAGCGCGCATCCGCGAGTTTTCCGGCCAGGCCGATGCGGACGGCTATCTGCGCTACCTGAAATATGCCCAGCGCATCCACGACATCACCGGGCCGGTCTTCATCTACAATGATCCGCCGTCGCTGCTGAAGCTGGCGCGCACCCGCCTGTGGGATATCCCGGCGGTCGACCCGCTGCGTTCGATGCAGAGCGCGATTCGCGGCTTTGTGAAGTCGCCCAAGATGCGGCAGCTGCTTGGGCGCTTTGCCACTTACGTCGGCGCCAGCCCGTATCTGGCCCCGGCCACGCTGAACGTGATCGCGCATGTCGAGCTGTCCGGCGGGGTGTGGTATCCGCAGGGCGGCATCTTCGAAATTGCGCGGGCGTTTGAAAAGCTGGCGCGCGAGCTGGGCGTCGAGATTCGGACAGGTGTGCGCGTGGATGAAATCTGCGTCGAGGCTGGCCGTGTGACCGGCGTCCGCAGCGGGGTAGACATGCTGCCTGCCGATGCCGTGGTCGCGGATATCGACGTGGCCACGGTCTATGAAAAGCTTCTGCCGCGCGGGTCGTATCCGGCAGCGCAGTTGAACCAACTGGTGCGGACCGAGCCATCATGCAGCGGTTTCATCCTGCTGCTGGGAGTGAACAGGAAGCATGCGGAGCTGGCCCACCACAACATCGTGTTTTCGTCGGACTACGCGCGCGAATTTGACGATATTTTCCGGCGCGGGGTGCCGCCCGACGACCCGACGATTTATATCTCGATCACCAGCAAGACCGATGCCAGCCACGCGCCGGATGGCAGCGAGAACTGGTTCGTGCTGGTGAATGCGCCGCCGCTGGGCGAGAGCTTTGACTGGGCGGCCGGGGCAGGGGAATACCGCGATCGCGTGCTGGCGGCGCTGGCGCGTCGTGGGCTGGATGTGCGCGAACACATTGTGAGCGAGCAGATGCTCACGCCAGTCGATATCGAGCGGCTGACGGGCGCGCGGCGCGGCGCGTTGTACGGCACGTCGTCCAATGATCGCTTCAATGCGCTGCGCCGGCCGCACAACCGGTCGCCGCATGTGCGCGGGTTGTATTTTGCCGGCGGCACCACGCATCCAGGCGGCGGCGTGCCGATGGTCACGCTGTCAGGCAAGGTGGCCGCGCGCATGGCTCAGCAGGACGCCGGGTGCCTGTTGTAGGGACGATGCCTGCATCGTCCGTCACTGGCATCAGCGGACGCGGCGGGCCGCGTCCCTACAGTGCCACGTTGCGCAGGTGATCATGGGCTGTTTTGACGCCAAATCCCACCAAATGGGTTCTCGACCAACCGGATGCCTGTTGTAGGGACGATGCCTGCATTGTCCGTCACTGGCATCAGCGGACGCGGCGGGCCGCGTCCCTACAGTGCCACGTTGCGCAGGTGATCACGGGCTGTTTTGACGCCAAATCCCACCAAATGGGTTCTCGACCAACCGGATGCCTGTTTCAGGGACGATACCCGCATCGTCCGTCGCTGGCATCAGCGGACGCGGCGGGCCGCGTCCCTACCGGACACGTTGCGCAGGTGATCACGGGCTGTTTTGACGCCAAATCCCACCAAATGTGTTCTTGATCAACCGAATGCCTGTTGTAGGGACGATGCCTGCATCGTCCGGCACCCACATCGTCCGTCCCCTGCAAAAAGCCGCAGGCATATAAAAACAGGGAGCCAGTCGCGTGACTGGCTTCCTGTTGTATGTTGGTGATTGCTTGCGGTGGGGCGTGGACTAGAAGTCGCCGCCCATACCACCCTGCGGCATCGACGGGGCCGGGTTCTTTTCCGGCGCGTCGGTGATCAGGACTTCGGTCGTCAGGATCATGGCGGCGATCGAGGCGGCATTTTCCACGGCGCCACGGGTCACCTTGGCGGGATCGGGGATGCCCATCTTGATCATGTCGCCATATTCGCCCGTCACCACGTTGTAGCCGATGTTGTGGTTCTTCTGGGCCTTCTGGGCGCGGCGCACTTCCTCGATGACGACGGCGCCATCGACGCCGGCGTTGGCGGCAATCTTGCGCATCGGCACGCTCAGGGCGCGGCGCACGATCTGCACGCCGGTGGCTTCGTCTTCCACTTCCAGCTTCAGGCCGTCCAGCGCGGCAATGGCGTTGATCAGGGCCACACCACCACCGGGAACGATACCTTCTTCAACGGCGGCGCGGGTGGCGCTGAGGGCGTCTTCCACGCGGTGCTTCTTTTCCTTGAGTTCGGTTTCGGTAGCGGCACCCACACGGATGACGGCCACACCACCGCTCAGCTTGGCCAGGCGTTCCTGCAGCTTTTCACGATCGTAATCGCTGGTGCTCAGGTCGATTTCCTTGCGGATTTCTTCGATGCGGCCCTTGATGAGCGCTTCGTCGCCAGAGCCGTCCACGATGACGGTGTTGTCCTTGGTCGAGACAACCTTGCCAGCGCGGCCCAGGTCCTGCAGCGTCACGGTTTCCAGCTTGCGGCCGGTTTCTTCGCTGATGACGGTGCCGCCGGTCAGCACGGCGATGTCACGCAGCATGGCCTTGCGGCGGTCACCAAAGCCAGGGGCCTTGATCGCCAGCACGTTCAGCATGCCGCGCAGCTTGTTCAGCACGAGGGTGGCCAGCGCTTCGCCGTCCACGTCTTCGGCGATGAGCACCACATCACGCTTGCCGATCTGGACCATCTTCTCCAGCAGGGGGACGATGTCCTGGGCGGCGCTGATCTTCTTTTCGTAGATCAGGATGTAGGGTTCCTGGATGACCGCTTCCATCGAGTCGGGGGCGGTGATGAAGTACGGGCTGATGTAGCCACGGTCGAACTGCATACCTTCGACGTATTCGGTTTCGAATTCGAGGCCCTTGCTCTCCTCGACCGTCACCACGCCATCCTTGCCGACCTTGTCCATCACTTCGGCGATCAGGTTGCCGATTTCATCGTCCTGGGCCGACACGCTGGCGACCTGGGCGATTTCTTCCTTGGTGCTGATCGAGGTGGCCTGGCTCTTGATGTTCTTGGCCACGACCTCAGCGGCGGCCATGATGCCACGCTTCAGCAGCATCGGGTTGGCGCCGGCGGCCACGTTCTTCAGGCCTTCGTTGACGATCGCCTGGGCCAGCACGGTCGCGGTGGTGGTGCCGTCACCGGCGATGTCGTTGGTCTTGGTGGCGGCTTCCTTCAGCAGCTGGGCGCCCATGTTTTCAAACGGGTTCTCCAGCTCGATTTCCTTGGCCACGGTCACGCCGTCGTGGGTGACGGTGGGGGCGCCGAACTTCTTGTCCAGGGCCACGTTGCGGCCCTTGGGGCCGAGGGTGGTCGCAACAGCTTCAGCGACCTTGTCCACACCACGCTGCAAATCGCGGCGGGCTTCTTCACGGAACAGCAACTGTTTCGCTGCCATGGTTGATTATCTCCTGTGTAAGGCTAATTCGCCTGATGAATTCTGGTTGAGATGACTAGCCGAGAATGCCGAGGATGTCGGCTTCCTTCATGATGAGCAGTTTCTTGCCATCAAGCTTGATTTCCGTGCCGGCATACTTGGCGAACAGCACGCGGTCGCCCACCTTCACGTCCATGGCGATACGCTCGCCATCTTCATCACGGCGGCCTTCACCGGCGGCGATCACGGTGCCTTCCTGCGGTTTTTCCTTGGCAGTTTCGGGGATGTAGATACCGCTGGCAGTCTTTTCTTCCTGCTCCTGCGGTTCGATCAAAACGCGGTCACCCAGGGGGCGAATGTTCATGTGAGAACCTCCAAAATAGTACGTGATGAACAGCTATTCACGAAAGGATTAGCACTCGCACTGATAGAGTGCTAATGACTGCTCACAGTATATTAGAGGGGGATATACGCGTCAAGTGCATTTTAGCAGACTTTAACAGAGAGTGCTAATTTCTAACAAAGATTATACGCACCTGCTTTCACAGCACCTGCTCATGAAATTTCAGTATGCTGCATGGCGTCTGAACCATGTGACAATGCACTGACTTGAAAGGGCAGGACGACACTATGACGACAGAGACGGTAACACTGGCAGGAGGCTGTTTCTGGTGCCTCGAAGCCGTATATGACCAGATGAAGGGCGTGACCGATGTGGTCAGCGGCTATGCCAACGGCCGCGCGCCGAACCCGACCTACGAGGCGGTGTGCAGCGGGCGCACGGGCTATGCCGAGGCCGTGCAGATCAAGTACAACCCGGAGGAAGCCAGCTTCGCCGACCTGCTGCGCGTGTTCTTCACCATCCACGACCCGACCACGCTCAACCGCCAGGGCGCGGATGTGGGCACGCAGTATCGCAGCGGCATCTACACCCACACGCCGGAGCAGGAAGCCGTCGCCCGCCAGGTGATTGACGAAATCAAGGCCGAGGGCCTGTACCGCGACCCGATCGTGACCGAGCTGGAGCCGCTGAAGAACTGGTATCCGGCCGAGGATTATCATCAGGAATACTACGCGCACAACCCGAACGCAGGCTACTGCCGCGTGGTCGTGGCGCCCAAGGTGGCCAAGTTCCGCCAGAAGTTCTTCGCCCGCGTGAAGGCGTAATCTTCGCCGGGTGATTCCTGAACCAACCTCACTCCGGGAATAAGCGTTTTGTCCCTCTCTGCGCAGCGGAGAGGGACGGCGGAGCGCAGCGACGCAGGTTGAGGCTGTAGTAGCCTTCCCCCTTCTACCCCTGCTTCGCGCCCAGCAAATCGATAAATTCTCCGGCAGACTGCGGGCGCTTGTCGGGTGATTTTTCCATCGCCCGCCTGATGGCGATACTGGCAGTTTCCGGCAGCTCGGGCGCGATCAGGCGCGGGTCGGTGGGCGACTGCTGCAAGTGGGCATACAGCACCTGTCCCGCGCTTAAACCGGAAAACGGCAGCCAGCCTGTCAGCAGCTGGTAGGCGACCACGCCCAGGGAATAGATGTCTGCGCGCTGGTCCACAGCGGCGGCGGACATAATCTGTTCCGGCGCTGCATAGTCGATCGTGCCCAGCATGCCGGTGTGGGTGATGCCCGTGCCTTCCTCGATAATCTTGGCGATGCCGAAGTCCATCAGCATGGCGCGCGTCGTACCGTTCTCGTGCATCAGCATGATATTCGACGGCTTGACGTCGCGGTGTACCAGTGCGCGGGCATGCGCATAGTCCAGCGCCGAGGCGATATCACGCAGCACGGCCAGCGCTTTCTCCAGCGGCATGCGCTGTCCGCGGATAGCATGGCTGAGCAGCTCGCCGTCCAGATACTCCATCACGATAAACAGGTTCCCCTCGTGCTCGCCATAGGCATACACCGAGACGATATTCGGGTGGCGGATACCGGCGATGATCTGCGCCTCACGCTCGAAGCGGGCTTTCATTTCCGGCTTGCTGGCCAGGTCGCTCGGCAGCAGCTTCAGCGCCACCTGCCGTTTCAGGCTGTTCTGCGTCGCCAGATACACCTCGCCCATGCCGCCGCGCCCCAGCAGGCCGCCCAGCGTGTAATCGCCGATGACCTGCCCGCTAAGCTCGCCGGTGCTGTGCAGCGTGGGCTGATTGCGCGCCTGCTGTTCGGTCAGCAGCAGGTGTGTGCGGAAGAAACGCAGGTCGATCTGCCGCTGGATGCGCCGCCGCGTGGGCGCAAACAACGCGACGACCACCGCTGTGGCGATAATCGCGGCATTCACGTCCTGGTCGCCGCCCAGAATCAGCTCCAGCAGCGCGCGCAGGGCGACCAGCGTGCCGGCAAAGGCCGCGCCCAGCACGATCGTCAGCAGCGAGTACACGATACCGCGCGAGACCAGCACATTGATGTCGTACAGCCGGTAGCGCAGGATCGAGAAGGCCATGCCCAGCGGGATGGCGATGAAGGCGAACAGATACAGTGTCTCGCCCACCAGCAGGCGCGTCATGCGCAGCGCCAGTGGGTCATTGTCCAGCGGAAAGATGAGCTGCGAGCCATACCACAGCACCAGCCCGAGGATGCCCGTGATGAAGCCGATGACGACCCATTTGGTCTGCTGGCGGGTGGCGCCATCGGCATAGCGCCGATACCTGAACACCTGCCCGTACAGGGCGATCAGCAGGAAGGTCGCGTACAGCGCCAGCGTCGTCGGCAGCACGCGGCGCACGCCCTCCACATACACAAACAGGCCCTCGTGAGTGGGAAATTGCAGCAGGATCACGGCCAGCCACACGACCGTGGCATAGCGCAGCCATGACGGCACGAAACGCCCGTCTGGAAATGTGTAGATCAGCACCGGCGCGCTGCCGAAGCCAATAATCAGCACGATGCGGGCCAGCGTATACAGCAGCGGGCTGAAGTCGAGAAAGACGGTGCGGTAGATACCGAAGAACGACGCCGCGAAGGTGATGAACACGATCGAGGTGAAGATGGCCACGCCCGACGTCGAACGCCGCCAGAAGATAATGACGCCGATGCTGGCGAATGCCACCACGAACAGCAGCTCGCGGATGGTGACGAGCGCGGCGTAAACCGCGATGCTGATGCCAGCGCCATCCAGCTGCGCCCGCAGCCCATCAGCCGGGTTAAGCAGCAGGTTTACGCGTGACGGGATGGCGGCCAGGAAGATGCACAGCGAGAGCAGGGCGATGCCCGCCCACACCAGGCGCGCAATTTTCAGGCGGCGGCCGTCCAGCGGTGGCGGCGAGTTAGTCAGGCGCGCAGACGCGACCACGGTAGCATCGCTGCCTGCCTCGGTGTGGGACTTTGGAGAGGGTGTCACTGTCTGAGCGTCTGTCATGACATCCTGCGTGTGCGATGGGCCGGGAAATCAGCGAAACTGCGTGTCTTCAGGTGACCTTTCCATACGGTCGCGCGCCAGTCGTAACTGAATCAACTGCACGTCGCCCACGCCGCCGGCCATGCCCAGCATGCCCAGCAGCACCAGCACGATGCCCGCCAGCGCCGTCAGCACCGACGCGGCGTTCATCAGCAGCACGAGCCCGACGGCGGCCAGCAGCAGAAAGGCCAGCGTGGGGAAGGCGGCCACAAAGATATATTGCCTGGTGGACAAATCGTCCGGCACATCCACATGCTTCAGGCCAATGCCGGTCGGCCGACGACGGATCAGCAGCAGCGCCAGCACATGGAGCAGTTCATGGGGAATACCAATCACACGGGTCATCACGCCGGGTCTACTTCTTTCGCGGATATCCGAGGGCTTCCATAGCGTCGGCGGCGTCAAAATCTTTGGCGGTAAGCTGGCTGCCGGCGTCGTGCGTCGTGAATGTCACGGTGACTTTCTTCCAGCCGATGCTCATGTCCGGATGATGGTCCAGGCCGTCGCACAGCACGCCGACAGCGGTGGCAAACGCCAGCCCGGCGACATAGCTGTCTAGCGAAAAAGTCTTGCTGATCGCGCCGTTGTCGCGCTTCCAGCCGTCCAGCTTTGCCAGGCGCTCGGTGATGCGGCTTTCGTTCAGGGGTGTCGATGCCATGTGGGTGTCACATTTTCTGCTCAGCGATCATTCTTATGCCAGTGTAACACATGTCGTGCCGGGTGGCGCACGATACGGCAGGCGCGCATTGCCGATGGCTTTTCTTTTGCGCTATACTAGCGCTTGTTGATCGATTTTGAACATTCTAAAGGAATCAAATGATGGCGGAAGCAAGCGTTCAGAAAACGACCGGGGCCGAGAACGTCCTGTGGGATCTGTCGGTCTTTTATGCCAGTGTCGATGACCCGGCAATCGCCGCCGATATCGCCAAGGCGCTGGAAATGGCCGACGAGTATGCCAAGCTGTATCGCGGGCGCGTGAAAGACCTGTCGGCTGCCGAGATTGCCTCGGCCGTGCGCGACAGCGAGGCGATTGAAGACTTTGCCGGGCGCATCGGCTCGTATGCCGGGCTGCTGTATTCCACCGACACCAACGATCCGCGTTACGGCGCGCTGATGCAGAAGGTGCAGGAATTTGGCTCCACCTTCTCGCAGAAGATGATGTTCTTCGGGCTGGAATGGAAGGCGCTGGACGATGCGCACCAGCAGAAGATCCTGAAGGACCCAGCGCTGGGCGCGTATCGCCATGTGCTGGAGGCCGACCTGCGCTACAAGAAATACATGCTCAGCGAGCCGGAAGAACAACTGCTGGTCGAAAAGAGCGTTACTGGCAGCAGCTCGTGGACGCGCCTGTTCACCCAGCTCAACAGCGCCATGCGCTTTGACGTGGACGGCGAAAAGCTGACCCAGTCGCAGGTGCTGAAGCTGAGCTATGACGGCGACCGGGCGGTGCGCCAGAAGGCCGCCGATGCCGTCACGACCACGCTGCGCGAGTACAGCATGCAGACGACCTTCATCTTCAACGTGCTGGCGGCAGATAAGGCCAGCGACGATGCGCGCCGTGGCTATCCGTCATGGATTTCCTCGCGCAACCTGTCGAACAAGGCGCCGGATGCCGTGGTCGATGCGCTGGTGAATGCGGTCACCAGCAATTACGAGATTGTGGCGCGCCACTATCGCCTGAAGCGCACGCTGCTGGGGCTGGACGAGCTGTTTGAGTATGACCGCTATGCGCCGCTCAATATCAAGGGCGCCGAGCGCGATTACTCGTGGTCGGAAGCGCGCGAGATCGTCACCAATGCCTACGAGCGTTTCAGCCCGATCACGGGCGCCGCGGTCAAACGCTTCTTCGATGAAAACTGGATCGACGCGGCGCTTCAGCCAAACAAGCGGGGCGGGGCCTTCGCCAGCCCGACCGTGCCGTCGGCGCACCCGTTCGTGTTCATGAATTATACGGGCAAGGGCCGCGATGTCTCGACGCTGGCGCATGAGCTGGGCCACGGCCTGCATATGTACCTGACCAACCAGAAGCAGCCGATGTCGTATGTGTATACGCCGCTGACGACCGCCGAGATGGCGTCTGTGTTTGGCGAGATGCTGGTTTTCAATGACCTGCTGTCGCGCGAGACGGATGCGGCTGCCCGCCTGGCGATGACCGCCAGCAAGATCGAGGACAGCTTCGCCACCATCTTCCGCCAGACCAGCATGAACCGCTTCGAGCATGGCTATCACACGGCACGCCGCACCGAAGGCGAGCTGAGCACCGAACGCCTGAGCCAGATCTGGCTGGACACCCAGCGGTCGATGTTTGGCGACAGCGTGACGCTGCGCGAGGATTATGGCCTGTGGTGGAGCTACATCCCGCACTTCCTGAACACGCCCGGCTACGTGTATGCCTATGCCTTTGGCGAGCTGCTGGTGCTGGCGCTGTTCAATGTGTACCAGAAGCGTGGCGCCGAATTCGTGCCCGCCTATCTGGAAGTGCTGGGCGCGGGCGATAGCGATTACCCCGAGAATATTCTGGCCAAGGCCGGCGTCAACCTGAGCGATCCGTCGTTCTGGAACGAAGGCCTGCAAACGCTGAGCGACCTGGTGACCCAGGAAGAAAAGCTGGCCCGCGAAGTCTTCCCCGACAAGTTCTAGCCTGAAGAGATGAAAAAGCCCCTCAGCTTGCAATCAAGCTTGAGGGGCTTTTTGTATGCTCGTGTGGGGCCGTCAGCCGCCCAACGGCGTTACGCTTGGGAAGCGAAAGAACGATTAACCGCCAGGACGCCAAGAGCGCCAGGACATAAAGAACAAGAGGCGACTTAGTAAATATTGACTTTCATTACAGACGGTTGATTTGGCTGTTCTGCGACCAAACCGCTTCTATCTATCAAGCCTTGGCACTCTTGGCGTCCTGGCGGTTCACTTGATCTTTAAGGCCGGGCCTCAGCCACCCAGGATAGGCCTGAAATCGAGCGGGATCAGGTCGGTATCCGGCGGCAGGCGATACACATCCGGGTCCTCGTACGCATAGGCCACGGTGGGCATGCTGATGCACATGGCTTCTTCGCTGCCCACGCATTGCAACGCGTGATACACACCCTTTGGGATGATAATCAGCGAGCGGTGCAGGTCGCTCAGGTACAGGTCATTGGTCATTTTATAGGTGGGCGATTCTGGCCGATCGTCGTACAGGCCGATGCGCACGCGCCCTTTGGTCACGAAAATGCGGTCGTCTTTCTTCAGGTGTTTGGCCCAGCCTTTGACGATGCCTGGCATAATGGTGAACTGGTAGATATACACGACGGGCAGATCACTGATGGCCCAGCGCGGGTCATACACCTCGCACAGCGTGCCGCGGTTGTCCATATGGGTGATCGTCTGGCGCATGACCACGCCATCGATCAGTTTATGGACTGGCTTGCCCTCCGCCGTGATCTTCTGCGCGTCCTTTTTGCCTTCAAACTGCACCATGCTCCGTTCAGCCTTTCTGCTGTGCCTGCTGTTGGGCGCGATACGCGTGCAGCTCGGCCAGGCGTTCCTGGCTCATCATCTCCAGCGTCCTGGCCCATTCTTTCCGATAGCCTTTGACGGCCTCCACCACCGTTTCGGCGATGACCAGATTGCGGTACCACTTGCGGTTGGCGGGCACGATGTACCACGGGGCGACGTCTGTGCTGCATTTGCCCAGGGCATCTTCGTAGGCTGCCTGGTACTCGTCCCAGTAGTCGCGCTCGCGCCAGTCGGCGGCGGACAGCTTCCAGGCCTTCTCGACATCACCTTCGCGCGCGATCAGGCGTTTTTCCTGTTCCTCTTTGGAGATATGCAGGAAAAACTTCAGGATGATGGTGTTGCTGTCGGCCAGCATCGCCTCAAACTGGTTGATCGTGTCGTAGCGTTTCTTCCACACCTTTTTCGGCACCAGGTCGTGCACGCGCACCACCAGCACATCCTCATAATGTGACCGGTTGAACACGGCGGTCATGCCCCGGCGCGGCGTCACCTTGTGCACGCGCCACAGGAAATCGTGGGCGCGTTCTTCTTCCGTGGGCACCTTGAACGACTCGACGCGGCAGCCGGCCGGGTTGACATCGCCAAATACCCCGCGAATCGCGCCATCTTTGCCCGATGTGTCCATGCCCTGAAAGATCACCAGCAGGCTGTGCTCTCCTGCCGCATACATGATCTCCTGCTGGGCTTCCAGCTCACCGCGCAGGGTATTCAGGCGGGCCTCGGCTTCCTCTTTGGTCTGCGGACCCGCGTAATCCGGCGAGATGTCTTTCAGGCTGACTTTTGAGCCTGGCTTTACCAGTGTGGCAGATGGCATGGGGCCTCCCTGAAGGTTAAGTTAGGATTGTGCGGACTGCTGTTCTTCCTGCGCGGCGGCGGCCTTTTCAGCCTCGGCTTCCTCGATATCTTTTTCAGACCACACGTCCGAGGCGATATCGATATACAGGCGCCCGTCCAGATGGTCGATTTCGTGCTGGAAGACGCGCGCCAGCCAGCCTTTGGCCTTGATGCGCTGCGGCTTGCCGTAGCGGTCCAGCCCGCGCACGATCACTTCTTCGTGGCGGTCGACCGTGCCGAAGAAGCCAGGGATGCTCAGGCAGGCCTCGACGCCTTCGACCTGCTTCTTGCTCACCTTGACATATTCGGGGTTGGCGACGACAAACAGCTTGCCGGCGTCCTCGCCATATTCCTCGCGGCTGGCCTCGTCGTCGCCCAGGCGCACGATGATCAGGCGCTGCGGCACAGCGACCTGCGGGGCAGCCAGGCCGACGCCCTCGGCCTTGTCCAGCGTGTCGAGCATGTCATCCACCAGACGCTGAAGACTGTTGTCGAAAGCGGTTACTTTGAGCGCACGCTTGCGCAGCACCGGGTTGTCCAGGCGCACAATTTCACGCACAGCCATGTGATATTCCTCGCGACTATCAGGTTCATTTTTCACTGCGGAATATTATACGCCCGCAGCGCCAGATGACGACAGCCAGTCTTTCCCCCGCACAATTGACGATGCGCGCGCGTTCATGCTAGACTGAACCGCAATTGGGGGCTGTGGTGGAACGGCAGACACGAAAGTCTTAAAAACTTTTGCTCCTACGAGCGTGTGGGTTCGAGTCCCACCAGCCTCACCAATGACATCCTTTCTGAATACCCTTGCATCCTTTCAACTGACCCTGAGGCCATGTCGCGCATCCTGACGCTTTCCGAGGCGGTCGCATTTCGCCAGTCCGTGCACGACGCGGGCGGCGCGCTGGTGCTGACCAACGGCCACTTTGACCTGCTGCATGTGGGCCATCTCGATTATCTGGAGAAGGCGCGCGCGCTGGGCGATGCGCTGCTGGTGGCTGTCAATGGCGATGCCAGCACGACGCGGCTGAAGGGGGCAGGGCGCCCGCTGGTGCCCGCCCACGAGCGCGCCCGCCTGCTGGCTGCGCTGGCCCCTGTGTCTGGCGTGCTGATTTTCGAGGCGGATACCGCGATTGCCGTGGTGGAGACGCTGCGCCCGGACATCTACGTGAAGGGTGGGGATTATGCGCCCGTGCCTGGTGCTGATGCCAAGCCGCTGCCAGAGCGTGCCCCCGTGGAAGCCTACGGCGGGCGCGTGGTGCTGATCGACTATCTGCCGGGCCACAGCACCTCAGAACTGATCCGCCGCGTGCGCGCCCTGCCGGAATGATGCTATGGCGACGGATTCATCCAGCGACTGATAAACCAGACTCGGACATTCTCTTCAGCAAACAGCGGCTTTGACTCCAGTGTTCTCAGATTGAGCAAATCCAGCCCGCGTTCGCGCCCACGTATATCAGTGATGTATGCCATATAGTTCGAGTCTGCGGAAAATACAGGCGCCAATTCATATCCGCCGGCATTCGTGAGCCGCTCAGACTCACCTGTCTGTATCCAGTACCGCCAAAGATCACCGCCTGTACGGTCGCTGCTCGTTTGTGTAAACACGATAGCACGGCTATCTGGAGTCCATACTGGATTGACATCATCGACTTCATTGTCGGTGATGCGTTGTTGGTTGGTGCCATCAGCATCCATGACCCAGATTTCACCTGTGCCATCACCTACCGAATAATTGCTCATGTAGGCGATGTGCCTTCCATCAGGTGAGAAAGCAGCATTAAGGTCATTCTGCAATTCATTGCGTGTCAAACGTATGGATTCCCCGCTTGCCATCTCATAGCTGTAGAGTTCCTGAAATCCGTCACGCGACGTTGTAAAGACGATGCGTGCGCCGTCCGGTGACCAGTTCGCATGAATATCATTGGTGAAAGCTGTGATCTGCTCCTCGGTCTGGGTGGCGACATCCAGCAGGAACAGGGCTGAAAGGTAATTGCTGCTGCGTGAAAACACGATCGTGCGGCTGTCTGGTGACCATTGCGGACTGTGGTCGCGCCCATCGCCTGCAGAAATCGGATGCAGGTTTGAGCCGTCAGCATTCACGAGGAAGATGCGCATCGTGTCTGACGGTGCATCGAAAACTGGGAACGCAATCTGACGACGATCGGGCGAGATTTGCAGGTCTGAACTTCCTGCTGGCAGTACAACGTCAATGTCATCCGCCCAGTCGTGATAGGTTCCAGTGGCTATATCTACCAGGATCCATCGCCGCACAATGTTTTCTTCCACAGAAATCAGGAGGCTGCCGCTGGGAGGCATCTCAGGCCGAACCAACAGCACCACCCCGATACCCAGCAGAATCAACAGCATCACAACGATGACGAGCGCATTGCGCCAGCGCCTGTGAAAGATCAGCGTCTTGTTCATTTCTGGCACCCTGCATTCTGCTAGGCTAAACCATACCCAACGACATTGTCCCCTGTTTTTCATCATGGCGAACGCGACGGTGCCGATTTGTTGGGGAAGTGCAGGCTGGGCGTTGCTCATTATTGCCAATAGGTTGGCCATCGCTGAGGAAATCTTCAGCATCCCCTGAGTGCGCCGTTCCCGCACAGCCTTCGCCGGGGCAGGCGCGATGCGGTATAAATGAGGGTCGACGACGGTCGCCGCTGCCCTGAAACCATGCCGTGACGCAGCCTGGCCCCATCGTCCGGAGGCCCGCCCACTCATGACCGATCAATCCATCGTGCTGACTGTATCCGACGCGCTGGGCATGCCCGTGTTTGCCGGGGCGCAGGTGGTCGCCGGACGCGCAGGACTGTCGCGCCGCGTCGGCTGGGTGCATGTCGCCGGTGTGCCGGATGCGCCGGACTGGCTGAATGGCGGCGAGCTGGTGCTGACCACGCCGTACACGCTGCCCGAAACCGAGGGCGAACAACAGGCCTATGTCCGGGCGATGGCCGATAAAGACGTCGCCGGGCTGGTCGTGGCGGTCGGCCGCTATTCCGAGGCGACACCCGCCGTATTACGCGAGACTGCCGAGGCATGCGGCTTCCCCCTGATCGAAATCCCGTATACCACCCGCTTTGTCGAGGTGGCACGCGCCATCAACGAGCGCATCTCGCAGCAGACGATGCTGCTCAAGCAGCGCGCCATGGATATCAATTCGCAGCTCACGCGGCTGGTGCTGGACGGCGGTGACTTGCAGGAGCTGGCCGAAACGCTGGCCGGGCTGATCGGCCAGAGCATCAGCATCGAGAACGAGAGCTTCGAGAGCCTGGCCAGCCACAATATCGCCGATGTGGACGAGGCGCGCCGCTATACGCTCAGCGAAGGCCGCACCAATCCGCACCTGATTCGCACACTCGAAGAACGCGGCGTGCTGGAGACGATCCGGCGCACGCTGCGGCCTGTCCATCTGCCGCAGATTCCTGAGGTCGGGCTGGAAATGGAGCGCATCCTGGCGCCGATCGTCGTGCATGGCGAAATCTATGGCTACGTGTGGATCATCGCCGATGACCGGCCGCTGTCCGACCTCGACCAGATGGCGGTGGAGACGGGCGCGACGATTGCCGCGCTGATGCTGCTCTACCGAGAGGCCACGCAGAACGCCGAGGCATCGCTGAAAGGCGGGCTGATTTCGCAGCTCCTCAAAGGCGACGATGTCGGCGATCCCGCCCGGCAGGCCGCGCTGATCGACCAGGCCTTGCGCTATGGCGTGAACCTGGCCGCGCCGTTTGCGCTGCTGGCCGCTGCGCCCGGGCGACCGGATGTGGGCCTGTCCAGCGGGCTGCTGCGGCGCGTCAACCGGCTGGCGACTGAACGCGCCTGGAACGTGGTCGCGGGGCAGTTTGCCGGGCAGGTGGTGCTGGTGGCCGCGGCTGGTGCTGCACAGTCGATTGCCGCCGAGCTGGGGGCGGCGTTCCTGCCGGATGCGCCCGACGCACAGGCCCCATCCTTGTTTGTAGCGGTCAGCGCGCCGGTGCGCCATGCAGACGACGCACCCGCAGCTTATCAGCAGTGCCTGGACGCGCTGGCGATTGCCTCGCGTATGGGCATGACGCAGCCGGTGGTATCGTTCGAGCGGCTGGGCTTTCTGCACACGCTGTATCGCGCCGGGCCGGACAGCCTGGCGGCCAATCCGCTGACGGACGCGCTGCGCCTGTTACAGAACGAGCAGGGAGCCGACCTGTTCCGCACGCTGGAGACCTTCGTTGATGCGGGCGGCAGCGGCGTACAGACCGCCGAGACGCTCATGATTCACCGCAGCACGCTGAACTATCGGCTGGCGCGCATCAGTGAAATCTGCCAGATCGACCTGGGCGACCCGCTGACGCGCACCAATGCCCAGGTGGCCGTCAAGCTGCTGCGCCTGTTTGGCGATATCTCCTGATAACCCCCAGCCGGGCGCGCGGACGGTCGGCACAGGCCTGCCCGGTCATTTAGGTGTTCTTACAAGGTCTGTATATAAACTGCACAAGTGAAGCGCAAAAATCAAGGCAGATTTCACGAGTCGCTCATAAAGTGATTGTGCAGTTTCGCTATGCCATCGTGCGAATGTGACAATCTCACAAAAGGACTCCCTAAAATTTATGTCTTCTTGATGTGAAATGTCACCAATCGCACCCGCTATAGTGATGCCACACATGCGCAAATGCCGAAACAAACGGCGTTGTGCTGCATAGGCAGGCATCTCAGCAACGGGAGTATGGGGACATGAACAAATCAGCACGGACCTGGCGGCGTATACTGTTCATCGGCATCGCCACCTTAATCATGGCAGTATTTGGGACACAGTTTGCATTCGCACAGGATGCCGACGCTGTAGCAACTGTGACGCTCGATGAATTCAATACCCTTAAGATCGCCATCGATACCACGTGGGTGCTGCTGGCGGGCTTTATCGTCTTCTTCATGCAGGCCGGTTTCGCGATGCTGGAAGCAGGGCTCATCCGCCAGACCAGCGTGGTCAACGCGCTGCTGGAAAACTTCATCGATGCGGCGCTGACAGCCGTGGTCTTCTGGCTGGTCGGTTTCGGCATCGCCTTCGGCGCCGATAATGGCAGCGGGTTATTCGGCACGACGTTGTTTATGCCGGGTCTAGATGCTGCGGATACCATCTACTACGGCAATATCAGCGTTCTCACGATGTTCTTCTTCCAGTTTGCTTTTGCGGCCACGGCGTCCACGATCGCCACCGGCGCTATGGCTGAACGTACCGACTTTGTCGGTGACCTGATCTACTCTGGCATCATCGCGGCAGTCGTTTACCCCGTGGTGGTGCACTGGGTGTGGGGCGGCGGCTGGCTGTTCCAGCAGGGCTTCTTCGACTTCGCAGGCAGCACCGTGGTCCATACGGTTGGTGGTGTGACGGCGCTGGTGGGTGCCATTCTGCTGGGCCCGCGCAAGGGCAAGGTGTGGGGCAAGGCGACTGCGCCGCACAACTTTGGCCTGGCGGTCATTGGTACCATGATTCTGTGGTTCGGCTGGTACGGCTTTAACCCCGGCTCCACGCTGGGCATGTATGGCAATGCGGGTGTCGTGGGCATCGTCGCCCTGAATACTACGCTGGCCGCTGGCGCTGGCGCGCTGATCGCCATGGTGTTCCAGTACTTCCGCACCAAGAAGTGGGACCTGATGGCCGCGATGAACGGCTCGCTGGCTGGCCTGGTGGCCATCACCGCTGGCTGCGCCTTCGTCAGCCCGGTCGCCAGCCTGATTATCGGTGTGCTGGGCGGCGTGCTGGTGCTGCTGGTGACCGACCTGATGGAGAAGCTCAAGATCGACGACCCGGTGGGTGCCTTCGCGGTGCACGGTGCCTGCGGTATCTTCGGCACGCTGGCGATTGGCCTGTTCGCTGAGCCCAGCCTGACCCCGTTTGCGGCCAACGTCAACAGCGGCCTTGGTGGCCTGCTGGTGGCCGGTGGCAGCGCCCAGATCCTGGTCACGCAGCTGATCGGCTCGGTCAGCACGGTCGCCTGGGTCGCAGTCACGATGGGTGGCGTGTTCCTGGCCCTGAAAGCCGTCAAGCGCCTGCGTGTGCATGCCGCCGGTGAAGATCACATCGATGCCTATGAGCACGGTGTCAGCGCCTGGCCGGATGTTCTGCCGCTGACGGAAATCGATGCGCATTCGGGGCCTGTCGGTGGCCGCAGCCCCAGCGCTGCCCCCGCCGCCGCCGACTAGCGGACAGACAGCAGCACAAGAATAAACGCTGATACAAAGCAAAAAGCTCCCCTGTGCTTCCCGTGCAGGGGAGCTTTTTGCTTTATGAGCGGTTTAGTCGGCATTGAGGGTTTTCCTTAAGGTAACAGCCTACGTTTTATGAAAATTTTGCTGAATACTCCCGATTATTACTCACGTAATTTTTATGACCAGCACGATTTCGACTTAGATTGCAAAGGCAATATGGTGGCAGTTCGACGGAAATGATCTGTCGATGACTTTTAACGGTATCTTGAGATTGAGGAGCACTTGAATATGCGTAAAGTATTGCTCGCCGCTTCGGCACTCGCGCTTTCGGTAACGGCCTTTGCCGCACCGATCAGCGCACAGGATGACATGAGCGAACTGACGATTGCTGAAATCGTTGTCGCTTCCGCCAGCGCAGAAACCCCGGAATTCTCCACCCTGCTCGCTGCCGTGGGCCTCGCTGATCCCGCAGTTCTCGAAGCCCTGAGCGATCCCGAAGCCGAACTGACCGTGTTCGCCCCGACCGACGCTGCTTTCGCAGCGGTGGCCGAAGCCCTCGGTGAAGAAGCTTTCGCTGCTCTGCTGGAAGATCAGGCTGCTCTGACCAACATCCTGCTGTACCACGTCGTTTCGGGCACCGTCCCCAGCGCTGACCTGATCAGCCTGTTCGAAGGCGCCAACAGCACCATCTCGGTGGAATCCCTCCAGGGCCAGTACATCGACTTCACTCTGCGTGAAGACAATGTCATCGAAGTTGATGGTGGCGAAGCCATCATCGAGACCGTCGACATCACCGCTGCCAACGGCGTGATTCACGTCATCACCGGTGTGATTCTGCCGGAAAGCCGCACCCTGGCTGAGCTGGTCACCGACCTGGCCAGCGCCGAAGAAGCTCCGGAATTCACCACCCTGCTGGCCGCTGTTGCTGCCGCTGATCCCGCCGTTCTGGAAGCCCTGAGCGATCCCGAAGCCGAACTGACCGTGTTTGCCCCGACCGACGCCGCTTTCGCTGCGGTCGCCGAAGCTCTGGGTGAAGAAGGTTTCGCCGCCCTGCTGGCCGATACCGCCGCGCTGACCGACATCCTGCTGTACCACGTGTATGGTGGCGTCGCTTACTACGCTGACGTGGCCGAGCTGCTGGACGAAGACGGCAACCTGGTTCTGGAAATGCTGAATGGTGACGAAGCTGTCATCTCCGTCAGCGACATGGGCGCGATGATCGCCGGTGCCAACATTGTGGCCACCGACGTCGAAGCTGCCAACGGTGTGGTTCACGTCATCGACGCAGTGATCCTGCCGCCGACCGAATAACAATCACCTGTACCCTGTAACACGCTAAAGGGTGGGAGCCGAACGCGGCTCCCACCCTTTTTTGTTGCCCCGATTCGGCTGGGCTGGTGATGATTGCACGGGGCACGACCGGAGAATCACGCTGGTGAGGAAAGCGCGGCGCTCACGTAAAGCTCAGTAAATGCTTGCCTGCTGCTTACAAGCACCGGCTACAGTCTTGCGCGTCTGGCAAAATTACTTTGCTGGCACGTGCCTATTTGTAAGGAGTACCACCCCTATGCGCAAGTTTCTGATGACAGCCGCAGCAGCAGCCCTCGTTGTGACCGCGTTCGCGGCGCCCATAACCGCCCAGGACGCAGTCGATACCTCCACAATGACGATTGCCGAGATTGCTACGGCATTGTCGACGGCTGATGTCCCTGAATTCTCGGTCCTGATGACGGCTGTCGGCCTGGCTGACCCCGCGGTCGCCGCTGCGCTCAGCGATCCTGAACTCCAACTCACCGTGTTCGCCCCGACCGACGCCGCCTTTAATGCGCTGGCTGAAGCGCTGGGTGAAGAGACATTTGCCGCTATCCTGGCCGACCAGACCGCGCTCTCCAATATCCTGGCCTACCATGTCATCCCCGGCCGTCTGGATTCCGCCTCTATCGTCGGAGCCGTGACCGCAGTTGTTGGCATGGAAATGGGTGCTGGCCTGACTTACTCCGTGGAGACGCTGCTCGGTGAGTCGGTCGATTTCCGCGCCACCGAAACCGGTGTCTCGATCGACGGCGCCAATATTGTGCTGGAGTCGGTGGACATCCCGGCCTCCAACGGCCTGATCCATGTGATCGATGCCGTCCTGCTGCCCGCGCAGCAGTCTGTTGGCGAGCTGGTCGTCGCCTCTGCCTCTGCCGAGACTCCCCAGTTCACTGTGCTGCTGGCCGCCGTCGAAGCCCTGGGCCTGACGGAAACCGTGCTCGATCCCGAATCTGACCTGACCGTCTTTGCGCCGACCGACGCTGCGTTTGCCGCCGCGTTTGAAGCGCTCGGCGTCACCGCTGAAGATGTGCTGGCCGATACCGAACTGCTGGCCGCCATCGTGACCTACCACATCGTGCCCGGCAGCGTGACCTCCGGCGACCTGATTGCCGCGCTGGTGCCCGATATGATGTCCGGTGTCGCCGATGCCGAGACTCCTGAATGGAACGGCGGCCTGAATGAAGAGGGCACCGGTCTGCTGGTCAACACGGCCAATGGCGCGCAGCTGACCTTCACGCTGAACGAAGCCGGCGTGCCGTTCATTGATGCGGCCACGATCGTCGCCAACGACATCGACGCGACCAATGGCGTGATTCACGTCATCGACAGCGTGCTGCTGCCCCCGCTGGAATAAACGCAATACGTATAGAAAAGAGGGTGAGAGCCCTTAAGCTCTCACCCTCTTTTTGTTAAGCTTATGCAAGAGTGCCTTAATGGAAAATTCTCAGCCTGCTGCCCTACTTATCCACCTACCCAGCTTATGCGTTGAAAAAATCAGCATCGACGAGCCCCGCTCTCATGAATTACTCATATTTATGCGGTTCCTTGCAAGTATAGCATTGTTACAGTGACCCTCACTGATTTAATGTGGCGGGCACAATTCATGAGGAGAACGTGTAAAGATGCGTAAGATTTTAATGGGCCTCTCCGCTGCTGCTCTGATGGTTACTGCACTTGCAGGGCCCATCGCTGCCCAGGAAACTGTGGATACCTCTACGATGACAATCGCCGAGATTGTTACCTCGATGTCATCTGCTGAAACCCCCGAATTTACGGCACTGATGGGTGCCATCGGAATCGCTGACCCGGCTGTGGCCGCAGCCCTGGCCGACCCGGACTCGCAGCTGACTGTTTTTGCACCGACCGACGCCGCTTTTGCTGCGCTCGCTGAGGCGATGGGTGCGGATGTGGTGGCAGCTCTACTGGCTGATTCAGAACTGGTCACCAGGATCCTGCAGTATCATGTCGTCTCGTTTCCGCTCACTTCCGAGGTTATCGTCGACAGTGTGACGGGCCTTGTCGATCAAGGCGCGCCTGCTGGTCTGACTTATTCAAGGCCTACGCTGCAGGGCGGCTATCTCGATTTCTACGCGACCGAGACCGGTGTACGCGTGGATAAGGCGAATATTGTGCTGGAATCGTCTGATATTCCGGCTTCAAATGGCGTCATCCATGTCATTGATGCCGTGCTGCTGCCAGAGCTGAGGACGATCGGCGAGATCGTTTCTGCGTCTGCGACGTCAGAAACCCCGCAGTTCACGGTGCTTCTTGCGGCTTTGGATGCGCTGGGATTGACGGAGACTGTGCTGGATCCGGAAGCAAACATCACCGTTTTCGCTCCGACCGATGCTGCATTCGCGGCGGCTTTTGAGGCGCTGGGTGTCACGGCTGAAGACGTGCTGGCGGATACCGAACTGCTGGCCTCGATCGTCACCTTTCATGTCGTCCCGGGTACAGTGCACAGCTTTGACCTCGGACTTGCCCTGTTCTTGCCCGCAGATCCCGCGGTCGAGCTGCCCGCCTGGAATGGTGGCGTGGATGCCTCGGCTGCCACTCCCACCCTACTACTGAATACGGCCAATGGCGCCCAGCTGAGCTTCCTGCTCGGAGAGACCAGATTCCCCATGATCAACAATGCCAATATCATTGGCAATGACCTGGATGCCGCCAACGGCGTTATCCATGTGATTGATGCAGTGCTGCTGCCCCCGCTGGAATAAACCCCACGGGCACGTAACAGGCCATCATAAAAAGAGCGACCGCTGTGCAACGCAGCGGTCGCTCTTTTTTTATCCCTGGGGTAAATCTGGCCCTTTAGCCCGCCGGTGTGGTTGGCGGCTTGTGCTCTCCAGACGGGGCTGGCGCGGCCTCGTCGTGATGTTCGGCATGCGCGTGGCGGTCGTGCAGTGCTTCGCTGCCATCGTCGTGATGATGGCCCGAATGCTCGAACGTGACCTTGAAGCCCGGCGGCAGCGGAATCTTGTCGATATTCAGGTGCTTGATATTGAGCGACACATTCTCCAGGTCTTCCAGCGCGTCGCGCAGGAAGCGGTCGGTGGCCATGTGCAGGAAGTTATACGGCGCCTTCAGACGCAGCGCGCCGATGTAGACCTCGAAATACACATCCGGGTAACGATTGCTGAAGGCCGTCAGCGTGGCATGCACACTGCGGAACAGGTCGCGATACGGCTCCTCGACCACCTGGATCATGTCCGGGTCCCAGCCGTTGGCTTCCACGATTTCAGCCGAACGGGCGCGGAATTTCTCGGTCGCCTTCGGATTGACGTCGCTGTGGATGACCACAAACGGCAGCCCGCGCTTGAGGATGGCTTCCATCACGCGCACCGACAGCATCGACCAGGTGTCGCAGAAATAGACGGCCAGTTCCTGATGAATTTCCGGATCGAATTCGACCGCCTTGTGCGAGAAGATCGGCACGTCGACCAGCTTCAGCTTGGCCGCGACTTCCTTATAGTGGCGATGAATACGGAAGAAGATCCACACCAGCGCCGGAATCAGGATGCAGATGAACCATGCGCCTGCGGTGAACTTGGTGATGATGAACACCACCAGCACCACAAAGGTGATGAAGGCGCCGATGGCGGAGATGGCAATCTTCAGGCGCCACTGAGGGTCATAGAAAATCTTGGTTTCCAGGCCCCACACGAATTCGTCTTTGCCCACGTGTCCGGCACGCCAGAAGCGGCGCACCATGCCTGTCTGGCTGATGCTGAAGCCGAGGAACACGCCGATGGCATACAGCGGGATGATATTGGTGACGATGGCGCCGGTCACCACCACAATCGCGATCGAGCCTGCGGTGAGCGTGGCGATGCCCCAGCTGAAGACCAGTCGGCGCCCGCGGTAGGTGAGCTGGCGCGGCAGGAAACCGTCGGCGCTGGCCAGCGCGGCCAGCTGCGGAAAGTCTGCGAAGGCGGTGTTGGCGGCCATGAACAGCACGGCAAATGCGCCGGCCATCGTCAGCACATAGGCGACGCCACCCACGCCTTCTTCGCCGTAAATCGTTCGTGCGACCTGGCTGATGATCGTTTCTTCGTGAGAGGGAATCGCCTGGATGGCGTTTGCCAGCACCGTGATGCTGAGGAACAGCACAATCAGGATGACGCTCATCGCCAGCAGCGTCTTGGCCGCGTTGTTGGCACGCGGCGGCTTGAACAACTGCGTGTCATTCGAGATGGCTTCGATGCCGGTCAGGGCCGTACAGCCAGACGAGAAGGCGCGCAGCAGCAGCAGCACCGTGATCGGCTCCAGGATGTCATGCGCGATCGGCTCGACGCCGGTCACCGTGCCCAGTGAGCCGGTCGCCAGGCGGACGAAGCCGACGATCAGCGCGATGAAGATGGTCACCAGGAAAAAATAGGTGGGAACAGCGAACAGGCGCGCGCTTTCTTTCACGCCGCGCAGGTTGACGACGGTCATGAACAGGATGACGCCCACGGTGATCGGCACACGATAGGGCGCGATGGCTGGCACCACGCTGATGATGTTGGCCACGCCGGCACTGATGCTGACGGCCACCACCAGGATATAGTCCAGCATGAGCGATGCGCCGGTGATCTGGGCCATTTCTTCGCCCAGATTTTCCTTGGCGACGCGGTAGCCGCCGCCGCCTGCCGGATTCGAGAAGATCGTCTGGCGATACGAGATCGTCACGATGATGATCAGGATCGAAATGGCGATGGCCAGCGGAATCGAAATGGCATTGCCGGTGAAGCCAAACAGGGCAAAGCCTGCGATGGCGCCGGTATTCAGGATGATCAGGATTTCTTCAGTGGCATACGACACCGAGGACAGCGCGTCGCTGGCCAGCACAGCCAGCGCAATCGGGTTCGATGCCGTCTGGTGTGCCATATCTTTCGTTTGCAGGCGATTGCCGATGAGCGTGCGCTCAAAGCTCTCGCGCAGGTTGTGCAGTGCAGACATTTTGTGGATTTACCCCCTACAGGATTTCAAATTTCCTGCCCCGAAAGAAACAGTAACTTCTCACTGCTATCTTTACTGCCTGAATCTGTAATGCCACAGTTGTATGAATCGCACAAAAAAGAGGGGCCATGATTGTCCCCTCTCGCAAAGACTATTCGTCTGTGTGATTCAGTGAACTGAATCGTGCGTCAGCCTGGAATGTGCGCTCATATGTACTACGATAGTCCTGTCTTTGCGCTACGTCAACACAAATCCGGCCTGTTTTCTGGCGTTTTAATATTTCCCGTACGGGCCAGTGGGAAGCCTGTGCCACGGCCTTCTGTTTCTGCTATACTGAACACGACTTTTTCCTGCTGGAGTGCTTCACAACATGTCACAAGCGGCGTACAAAGACAGCCAACTGTATCGCATTCGCCACAGCACGGCGCACGTGCTGGCCGAGGCGATGCTGGAACGGTTCCCCGGCGCGAAGATCGCGTTCGGCCCCCCTATCGACGACGGGTTCTACTACGACTTTGACCTGCCGCGCCCGGCTACCGATGAAGATATGACCTGGGTGCAGGAGCGCATGAAGGCGATTATTCGCGGCGGCCACGCGTTCTCTGTGCGCGAAGTCTCGCCTGATGAAGCGCGCGTGCTGTTCCAAGATCAACCCTACAAGCTGGAAGCCATTGATGACCTGACGGCAGGCCGCACCGACGACAATGGCGAGGTGGTCGCTGGCCCTGCCGATAAAATTACCATCTACACGCAGGATACGTTTACCGACCTGTGCCGTGGGCCGCATGTCGCCAGCACCAGCGAGATCGACCCTGAAGCGATCAATGTGACATACAAGATGCCGGCGGGCGCGTACTGGAAGGGCGACGAAAAACGCCAGCAGCTCACGCGCATCTATGGCACGGCGTTTGAAAATGCCGAGGCGCTGGCGGACTATCTGCATCGCCTGGAAGAAGCCAAACGCCGCGACCACCGCCTGGTGGGCGAAAAGCTGGGCCTGTTTATGCTGTCGCCCCTGGTGGGCAAGGGCCTGCCGCTGTGGAAGCCGAAGGGTGCCTCCCTGCGCGATACACTGGAGCGCTGGCTGCGCCAGGTGCAGGTGGACAATGGCTATGAGCCGGTCATTACGCCGCATATCGGCAATCTGAACCTGTATCGCACGTCCGGCCACTATCCTTACTACAAGGACAGCCAGTACGCGCCGATTCAGGTGGACGACGAAGAATACCTGCTCAAGCCGATGAACTGCCCGCATCACATCCAGATCTACAAGAGCGAAATGCGCTCGTATCGTGATCTGCCGGTGCGCTATGCCGAGTTTGGCACGGTGTATCGCTACGAGCAGAGTGGTGAGCTGAATGGGCTGACGCGCGTGCGTGGCTTCACGGTCGACGACGCCCACCTGTTCGTCACACCAGAGCAGCTGCTATCCGAGTTCAAGGATGTCGTGCGCCTGATTCAGTACGTATTCAGCACGCTGGGCCTGACCGATTTCAGCGCGCGCGTGGGCATCCGCGACCCGAAAAGCGACAAGTATGTGGGGGATGACAGCCTGTGGGAAAAGGCGACCGCCGCCATTCTGCAGGCCTGCCAGGAGCTCAATCTGCCGCACACGGTGGAGGAGGGCGAAGCTGCCTTCTACGGCCCGAAGCTGGACTTCATCTTCCGTGATGTGTTGAAGCGTCGCTGGCAGCTGGGCACGGTGCAGGTCGACTACAACCTGCCTGCACGCTTCGAGCTGGAATACGTGGCCGAAGACAACACGCGCCAGCGCCCGGTCATGATTCATCGTGCGCCGTTTGGCAGCCTGGAACGGTTCGTCGGCATCCTGATTGAGCATTTCGATGGCAAGTTCCCGGTCTGGCTGACGCCTGTGCAGGCGGTCATCATTCCCATTACCGACAAGCACGCCGAGTATGCCAATGGCGTCGCGAAGCAGATGCGCGCGCAGGGCATGCGTGTAGTGGTGGATGCCAGCAAGAACCGCATGGGCCAGAAGATCGCCATCCACCGCGAGCAGCACGTGCCCTACATGCTGATCGTGGGCGACAAGGACATCGCCGCCAATGCCGTCAGCGTGCGCCTGCGCAGCGACGAAGACCTGGGCGCGCTGCCGGTGGCTGATTTCCTGGCGCTGGCCAAACAGGTCATCGACAGCAAGTCGCTGGAACTGAAGTAGAAATCAAACGGGGCGCATGTGAGTGCGCCCCGTTTTTTGTCTGTTTGTGATACCGGCTATTTTCCAGGGAAATTGAACATCCACGGGATGCCGTAGCGGTCGATGATGGTGCCGAAGCGGTCGCCCCAGAACATGTCTGTCAGCGGCATGGTCACCTGTCCGCCCGCAGACAGCGCGGTAAACAAGCGATCCCCTTCTTCGCGGGTGTCCGGCTCCAGATTGATGGTGATGCCATTGCCGATGCTCAGCTGGTGCCCCTGCGACTCCAGCATGTCTGTGCCCATCAGCACCCCGCCGCCCAGAATCGGCAGTTCGACGTGCATCACCAGCTTCTGCTCAGCTTCTGACAGGGGCGGGCGCGATGGGTCTGCTGGTGCATCGCCCATGTAGGTGATGGGCCCGGCGAATTCAGTCCCAAAGACCGACCTGTAAAAATTGAAGGCTTCCTCGGTTTTGCCCATGAAGTTGAGATAGACGCTGATGCGCGACATGACTGCTCCCTTCAGTGTGTTGGGCGCCAGAATGACACCCTTACTTCTCTTGATTTTAGCACATTTATTCTAATTTGCAAAGCATCTGGTGCTGGCTTGTGGCCACGCGATGCAGTCAGCGCGACGCCCGTGGGTCACTTTCGCTCAACCCCTTTTGCGACCACATGCCAGCATTCAGACAAGCTTTAGCTTCACAGGCACAGAATCCCTGTACTATCTGAAATGTGTGCAGGACGCAGGCCACTGTTTCGCTGCGCGCTGCGTGAATAAGATTCGTCTTCATACTGTTGTTTCACCGACATTATCAAAAAGATTGTCAGACTCGGTTAGAGGGGAATCTTCGTGATCGACAGGCTGCGCGGCGCAATTCGTCTTCAGGTAATCGTGGAAATCCTGCTCGTGCTGCTGGTGGCCTGGCTGGCCACGGGCGGCTACCGCAACTTCAGCACGCGCTGGCGGCTGTCTGGCGGCGAATCCGAATATCTGACCTCCTCGGCGGCATGGGTGTCCACGATCTTCCGGCAGTCGGGCTATATTCCGCAGTGGCAGCCTTACCTGGATGCTGGCCAGCCGGCCGTCGATGAAGCCTATTCGTTCATGGCGAACCCGTTTTATGCCGTGCCGGTGCTGCTGTCTGGCGGTATCAACGGGCTGAAGATCGCCGTCATTGTGCATTTTGCCATCGCCGGGCTGGGCGGGTGGTTCCTGGGCTGGGTGCTGGGCTGGAGAGGCCCGGCGCGCGTGCTGACCGGCTGTCTGCTAGTGCTGAAGGCCAATATGCAGTCGGTGATCGGCATGGGCTTCATGCAGCTTGGCACCACCCAGGCCTATTTCCCGTGGGTGATGGCGGGCGGCCTGGCGATCATCCGGCTGCCGAACAAACGCTGGCCGCCGGTGCTGCTGGCGCTGGCGCTTGGCCTGCTGTTCCTGGGCGGCAACCTGTACAACATCCTGCCCGCGCTGATCCTGGTCGGGCTGATTGCCGCGTTTTACTGCGTGCGCCTCTCGCCAGATTTCAGCCGTATTGTGCTTGACCAGCCGCGGATTCGGGGCTTTGCCCTGGCCATCGCGCTGATGATCGGCTTGTGCGCGGTCACTGCCGTCACGGTCGGGCTGAACTTTGGGCTGGTCAAGGCGCACCCGAATGAAGTGCTGCGCCAGACCGGTGATCCGCTGATGGTGTTTTTCCAGCTCTTCAGCCCGGATGTGCGCTTTAGCGGCTTGTTTGCCGAAAATCTCTATGGCTATTCGATGCCGGGCTGGTTTGCGCTGGTGATCTTCGTGCTGCTGCCGCCGATTCCGGGCGTGCTGCACCGCCGCGCATCGCCTGAACAGGACTGGCGTTTCTGGGTCATGCTGGGCATCGCCTTCCTGCTGTTCTTCACGTGGGGCCTGGGCATCAACCCGGTCATCAACTGGATGTACGAGAATATCCCGCTGATCGCGCAGTGGCGTTTCATCGAGCGCATGAACACGGTGGCGGCTTTCCTGTTGATCGTGCTTGCCGGCCTGCGCGTTGATGGCTTGCTGCGCGCGCTCGACCTGTCGAATCGGCAGAATAGGCGCCGACTCGTTAATCTGGGCGCGCTGCTGGCGACCGGCGTGCTGGTGCTGGGCAGCGGCGTCTCGGTCATGCAGGTTTACAATACGCGTCAACCCTATGACTTCATCTGGGATGTGAATGAGACGCCGGGCGAGGAAGTGCAAACCTGTGTGCGCTGGCTGCGTCGCCAGGTTCCGGATGAGTTCCTGCAGGTGTATCGCCGTGAGTATGACTACGCAACGGCTTTCGTGACCGAACAGGTGCGCATGGTCAATGTCGGCGCGGAATACGACCTCAGCGGGGTGGCATCCACTCTATATCCCTACGACCTGACCAATGAGCCAGCCGAGTTTTACATGCCGCAGTGGGATGAGTCGCCAGAGTACCTGATGGGGCTGGGCTATCAGCCGATGACCGACAGCCCCGCGCGCGCGCCGGATTCGGATACGCCGTGTATGTGGCGTAATCCGGACACGCTCAGCGTTGCCTTCACTGTCCCGCTGGAGCAGCTCAGCGAAGCGCCATTCCCGCTGCCCCTGTCTTTGACGACGCCCGCGACTATTCTGGGGCGCACGCCAGAGCACATCTGGCTGGAAGCCATGCCATCGCCCGATCAGGAAGTGGTCGCTGTGATGCAGGAAATTGCCTACCCGGGCTGGATTGCACGGGTGGATGGCGCGCCGGCCGAGGTGCAGTCTATGGGCGAGCTGCTGGGCGTGGTGCTGCCGCCAGGCGATCAGCCCGCGCGCGTGGAATTTATCTACACCGCGCCGACGCTGAAGCTGGGCGGCAGCATCACCGTGCTGGCGGCCCTGTTTGCGATTGGCTGGCTGGTATGGCCCAACCGGACACCCCGGCCAGTCGCCGCGCCCGCCACAGCCGCTGCAGACGCCGCTCCAGAGATGCCTGATCCGGTGCATCAGCCGTCCAGCGCCGACGAAATTATCGTCGTGCCCATCGAACGGCCTGTCATGACCGAGATTGTGCTGGACGAACAGCCGCGGCAAGTCGCGCCTGTGCCTGCGTCATCCCCGCTGCGCTCGCCGAAATTCATGGCGGCCGTATCGCTGATGGTGACGATGGTGTGCATCGTGCTGCTGCGCCAGCGCCGCAAATAGGGCGGGGCAGCGGGTCGCACGTGAAAAGAAAATGCGAACTGGTAGTGGGCAAGGCAGGCCTTGCCCACGGCAGACACCGTAGGGACGCGGCCTGCCGTGTCCGCCGGTGCAAGGCCATCAGGTAAATCTGTTACAGCGTGATGCCCTCCAGCAGCGCTGGGGTGAAGGCCTCCAGCGAGTCCAGATGCACATGGGCCAGCGACAGCGCCTCTGTCGGCAGGCTGAAACCGGGGCTGGGCACGGCAATGGCGAACATGCCCGCGTTGCGCAGCGCCTTCAGCCCGTTGATCGAGTCTTCGATGCCAACACAGCGGGCCGGATTCACGTTCAGGCGGCGGGCTGCTTCAAAATAGATTTCCGGGGAGGGCTTGCCCTCTTTCATGTCGTCGCCATACACAATCGCCTGAAACACGCTGTTCAGGCCGGTGAGCTGCATCACGGTGTCAATGACGATCGTGGGTGAGCCGGATGCCAGCGCCACCGGATAGCGTTCAGCGGCGGTGTGCACCGCTTCAATCGCGCCGGGCAGCGAGGGCATCCGGGCAGCGATGCGCTCCAGCACGCCGCCGCGCACCTGCTCAATAATGTCGTCAATCTCCATATCGATGGCCAGGCGGTCGCGCATGACATGGGCCCATTCCACCGTGCTGCGCCCCATGGCCGCGCGCTGGTCGTCCATCGTCCACGGCTTGCCCAGCCGCGCGGCAAACGTGATCCGCGAGTCCAGCCAGTAGGCCTCGCTGTCCACGAGTACGCCGTCCATATCCCAGATGACTGCTTCGATCGCCATTTATACGATTGCTCCTACGTTATTAGGCTATACTGTTTTTCAGAAAATCATGTGTTGTGCGTACAGAAGGATACTCTTCCCATGACGTTCTTTCGAAAAGTCACCCGCGCTTTGTCGTATGGGACGCTGGCGGTCATCACGATGGGCAGTGCTGCTGCACAGAACCAGTGCTCCGATTTTGTCGTGCAGGCGCTCAATCAGATGGGCGCGAACTGCAACGCCACTGACCGTAATCAGGCGTGCTATGGCTACTTTGGCGTGGACGCGACCGCTGTGGGCGGTGAGAATAATTTCTTCACCGCGCCGGGCAATATTACCAGTGTGGATCGCCTGCAAAGCGTGTTCACGCGGCCGTATAACCCGTCGGCCAATGAATGGGGCATCGCGCTGCTGCGCCTGCAGGCCAATATTCCCGGCACGCTGCCCGGCCAGAACGTCACCTTTGTGATGATTGGCGAGGCCAGCGTGCTGAACAACGGCGGTGCTGGCGCGCCTCTGCAATCGTTTGTGCTGAATACCGGCCTCGGCCGCCCGACCTGCGATGGTGTGCCGCTGAATTCGGTCACACTTCAGGGGCCGCAGAATATCAACGTCGCTTTCAACATCAATGGCGCGAATTTCAACATCGGCAGCACAGTGACCTTCCGCACGATGGAAAACGGCCGCCTGCGTGTGTCCACCACTGACGGCCGCGTCGAGTCGAACGGGGTGGTGATTCCGGCCGGTTTCAGCCGCGAAGTCGACCTCGATGAAGAAGGCTTCATCATCGAAGACGCATGGTATGAGCCGGAGCTGTTTGAGGAGGATGATCTGGAGACGCTCCAGTTCCTGGAAGAATTTCCGGAGGACGTGTTCGCCTATGACGCCGATTTGCCCAGCGAGGAAGACATCGACTATCTGGCCATGATGGATTTCGACCTGATCAGTGAGATGGACCCGTATCTGCTGGATGACCTGCTGTGGCTGTTTGGCGAATATGACTTCCTGCCAGAAGACCTGGAGGGCGTGACGCTGGATGATCTGGGCGTGTTTACCCTGGAGAATCTCGACTTCCTGGAATTGGATGAAGACCAGCTGGCAGCGATCACCGAGTCGTTTGGCCTGGATGAGGAAACTATTGCCGATGTGGCGGATGCCTACGGGCTGGACCTCGATCTGATGGATGCCTATCTGAATGATGATTATGAGAGTGCTTTCGCGGATGAATTTGATCCGTCGCTGATGGATGACGAAGAATTCATCGACGATGGGGCCGACCAGGACGCTGGTTTTGATGACTCAGAGGATGGCAGCGCAGACGAACCCCCTTTTGACAGTGACGGAACCGCTGACGAATTCAGAGGCTCCGGTGAATTCAGCGATCCCGTCGATGGCGACGGCGGCGGTGGCGAAGCTCCTCCCGATGACGGTGGCGGCGGTGAGCCTCCCCCTGACGACGGTGGCGGTGGCGGCGGTGAAGCTCCCCCTGACGACGGTGGCGGTGGCGGCGGCGGTGAAGCTCCCCCTGATGATGGTGGCAGCGGCGGTGAACCTCCTCCCGACGACGGCGGTGGCGGCGGTGAGGCTCCCCCCGATGATGGCGGTGGCTGAGCTGGAGCTGATCCATACACCCCCAGCGTCTCCATCCGCGGACCGGCCGCCGCTGCTGTTTGTGCATGGCGCGTGGCACGGGGCGTGGTGCTGGAGGACGCATTTCATGCCCTGGTTTGCGGCCCACGGCTGGGATTGTCATGCGTTCAGCCTGCGCGGGCATGGCGACAGCGGCGGGCGTGACCAGTTACGCTGGGCCAGTGCCGGCGATTATGTAAGCGATCTGGCGCAGGTGGTGCGGCAGATGCCCGCGCCGCCGGTGCTGGTGGCGCACTCCATGGGTGGATATGTGGCCCAGCGATTCCTGCTGGAAGCAGACCTGCCCGTGGCCGGCCTGGCGCTGCTGGCCAGTGTGCCCGCGCATGGCGCGCTGCTGCTGGTACTGCGGATGCTGGCCTATGCGCCGCTGGATATCGTGCGCGTGGTGGCCACGCTGTCGACCCGCGATGTGGTCGCGCGCCCGACCCGCGCCCGCCACTGGCTGTTCTCTGAAGATATAGACGATGAGGCGCTGCTTCCGGTGCTGCCAATGATTCAGGACGAGTCATTCCGCGTGCTGCTGGATACGCTCGTGCTGCGCCTGCCCGCGCCGAAGCGTGCCCGTGCTGCGCATCCGCATCTGCCGATGCTGGTGCTGGGTGGCGGGGACGATCGCGTGTTCAGCGCGGGCGAAATGCGGGCGCTGGCGGCAGCTTATCGGGCCGAGTGCGTCATTTTGCCTGGCTGCGCCCATGACCTGATGCTGGACACGCGCTGGCAGTCTGCCGCCGATGCGCTGGCCTCATGGCTGGGCAGGTGTTTTGGCTGACGGGGTGCCTGGTTTGCCATACCGCTCGGCCAGCACCGCCGCGATGATGCCGCACAGCGCCGCCAGAATCAGCCAGAGCTGGTTGGGCAGGCTGTGCGCGGCAACGGCAACGGCCCCCGCCACCACGACCGCGACCAGCGAAGGCCGACTGCGGATGGCCGGCACGAGCATGCCGATGAAGGTCGCGCTCATGGCGAAATCCAGCCCCCAGCGCGACGGATCAGGTACGGCCGAGCCGAAGGCCACGCCGATCAGTGTGCACAGGTTCCAGTTGACATACATGATGATGGCCGAGCCGAGATAGAACCAGTGCTTGAATGGGCTGGTATCGGCCTGTTCAAAGCGCTTGATGACGACCACAAACGTCTCGTCTGTCAGCCAGAAGCCAAGCGGCAGCATCCAGCGGTGGCCCAGATGCTTCATGTGGGGCGCCAGCGACGCGGCGTACAGCGCATGGCGTACATTGACCACGAAGGTCGTCAGCCAGATGACCGGCAGCGGCGTGGCTGCGCCCACCAGCCCGACCCCGACAAACTGCGAAGACCCGGCGTAGACAAACAGCGACAGCCCCAGCGTCGCCCACGGGGACAGACCGGCGGTGATGGCCAGCGCGCCGAAGATGATGCCGAAAGGCACCGCGCCCACCACCAGCGGGAAGGTCGCTTTCATGCCATCGAGAAATTCAGCGCGTCGGGTGGCGCTGTGAGCGGGCGTTTCGGTCATAGACTTCTGGGTCCCTGGCGACAGATATTGTTCAGGCTCAGTGTAATGGAAGCTGACAGCGGTCTGATAGTGCCAGGTATGCCTCTGCCGCGGGGAGAATAAAAACGGCCTGCGAGGATGATTTCACCTCGCAGGCCGTTTGTGTTACAGATGGAGATTACTCGCCGGTGTTGGTGATGCTGATGGTGACCGACGTATTGGCATAGCTGTACTCGCTCAGGTTGACGACCAGCTCGCCATCTTCAGGCGCTTCGAACTGGAACGTGACCAGGTCCGCGTTGGAGGCATTGACGGAGGCGAGCGAGATGCCATCCTGCTGCACATCCACCGACGGTGAGGTATATGCGCCCTCCGAGGCGTTGCTGATTTCCAGCGTCACGGTGTAGGAGGTGTTCGCTTCCGCGTCAAACGAGTACGAACGCGTCTGGAAGGTGGTGAAGGTGACGCTCACCGGGCCGTCATTCAGCGACGGGCGTTCGGCACGGGTGACCGTGACGGTGAAGCTGCCCGGGTCGTCAAACAGCGTGCCGATGATCAGCGTGTAGGTGCCGGTCGAGGTCAACGAGTACTGGGTCAGTTCCGGATTGACGCCCGCGCCACCATCTTCGTCCTGGACGAGAGAGTAGCCCGACGGATCCAGCAGCTGCAGGTTGGTATCGATCTCGCCGTCCACGGTGACGTCGATCAGTTCGCCAATGCCGGCTTCAAAAGTGAAGTAGGCCTGGCGGGCGCCGGTGTTCAGCTCGGCGGTGACCGGCTCGTCAAAGGCGATGGTCTGGAGCTGCACGCTGTCGATGCGCAGGGTATAGGTGCCCGACGCGCTTTCGCTGCGGCTGAAGCTGGTGGCCGTGATGGTGTATTCGCTGTCGTTCAGCGTGATCGGGCCGATGCGCGAGTCCAGATTGCCTGCGCTGTCGTCGTCCGAGTCCACTTCAAAGCCGCTCGAATCGTACAGGTACAGGTAGGTATCGAAATCATCGGAGATCATGGTGATGGTCACCGAGCTGCCGGGCGATGCACGGAAGACATACTGCTGTTCGATGGTGCCGTTGCCCAGGGTGCCGGTTACGGTTTCACCCGGTTCAACTACTTCGATCTGGATGCCGGTCAGCGTCAGCGTGTATGCGCCCACGGCCACGCCGCTGCCCGCGTAGTGCGGATAGCTGTCGACGGTGATGATATAGTCGCCGGCATCAGCCAGGGTGGTGGTGATGCGCGAATCGAGGTTGCCAGCGCCGTCGTCGTTGGTCGAAATCGTGTTGCCTTCGGCGTCAGACAGGATCAGATACGAGTCAAAGTCTTCCGACACATGGGTGATGACGACCTGTTCGCCAGCAGCAGCGGTGAAGACGTAGCGCGCGTTGGGCGCTTCTTCGGTCAGCTCGCCGGTGACTTCATCGCCTACGGCAATGGGGGTCGGTTCAGCGAGGGGGACCTCCTCGGTAGGGGCGGGCGGAAGCGCAGTGGCCTCCACCGGCGTCGGCGCAGGGGTCGGCGTGTTCTGGGCGAGGGCGGGCAGCGGTAATGCTGCAAGCAGGGCCAGAGTGCCGGTCAAAAACCACTTTGTACGCATAAGTTCTCCCTCAGTTAATGACTGATGTTATGACATTGTGCCGTAACTATATGAACACTATAGCACAGCTTCTGCCGCCTGCAGCTTGTTTTTGCGGCTTTTTTGCACGTGTACGCGAATCGTTGGATGTGCGTAGCTCTGGCGTCGTGCTACGGTATAATGACGTGTATGTAACCAGATAAGTTCCATCCAGGGTGTGAGTGATGATGCGACGGGTGTGCCTGATGATTGTGCTGCTGCTGGCAGCGGCCGGTATGGCTGCCGCGCAGACCAGCGCGCCGCTGTGGGTGCGGCTGTTTGAGGATGCCAATGCCAACAGCGTGCTGGATGCCGGCGAAAACGTGCTCAGCGAAGGCGGCGTGGTCACGCTGCTGAACGAGGCTGGCGTGGTGGTGGCGTCTGCCCTGCTGGATAACGCGCCGAATGCAGACCGTGGCCTGGTCGGCTTTCAGAACCTGCCGCCCGGCACGTATACCGTCCAGGTCAGCGCGGCGGGGTTCAGCCCCACGGGCAGCGCGCAGTTCACGCAGGTGATTTCTGCCGATGCCGATCCGGTGCTGATTGAATTTGGCGCACGCGGGGCCGTCCCTGAGGGCATGGAAGTCCGGCGCGGGCTGTTTGGCACGCGCCTGTATATTGGCACGCCGGACCAGGTGGCGCGGGTGGGCTATGCGCTGCTGGGCGCGCTGGCTGTGGTCGGCATCATGACGCTGCTGGGATTCGTGGTGTATGTGGGCATCGTGCGCCGCCGCCTGCGCCGCCAGTTTCAACGCGCGGCCGCACCCCAGGCGTAATCATCCCCTGTTCTGGCGCTGGATTTTTGGGTACACTTTGGGCACTTAACTGGTCGATGGTGATGGTCAGGCACAACCGTGCTTCTGGAGGATGATTCATGGCGACGGACTCGCGCAGCTGGTTTTACAACACCCCAACAGCGCGCCCGTTTTTTATCGAAGAACGGGTGAATCATACGCTGTGGAAGAATCGTCTGGCCAACGTGCACATGACGTGCGTGCGTGCCGAAGCGCCGATCCTGATGCAGGGGCGCTGGGCCGATGAAATGCCGGTCGAATTTGAATGGCAGCCGGGCAAGTGGTTTCGCCTGCGCCTGGGTGAGGAAAGCAAGGAAATCGTGGGTACGCTGCGCCAGATCCTGATGTTTCGCCCGTCCTTTATGTACAAGGACCCGGACAACATGTTTGTGGTGGAGTGGCACACCGATGGCGGCGAAGCCCGCTGGCGCGAACTGCAGGGCCAGCCGCAGTATCAGGCGGTGCGCCGTCTGAAGAAAGCTGTCGAGGCCTAGCGCAAGACGCTGGCCTGCCAAAGCTGCAATCAAAAAGAGCGCCCCACATCGGGACGCTCTTTTTAGTTTATGCGAAGATCCAACCTATTCGTCGTCGGCGTCATCCGCCACATGCAGATTCATGCGGATCGGGTAGATCGCGGCAACGAGGCGGTAAGCCCCTTCATTCGGGAGTGCTTTGCCCAGGTCGCGATCTTCCATGCTCTCGCCAAACTCGGTAATCAGCGCGTTCAGACGCCCATAGAACTCTGTAGCTTCTTCCGGCGTCATGGAGCTGAGTGTGCGCCACAGACGCATACGGGTATGCGTGGCCGCGTCTTCGGTCATTTGGATGATGCCATCCTGCACCCCGGAGATGATTTCCGACTGGCTGCCGCCGAGGATACTGTCGAGCAGAGTCGCCAGGCCGTAGCCATCATTCAGGGCGGGATTCAGCAGCGCCCGGCTGACGGAAAATTGCAGCGCCGCCGTGCGATACTGCTTCTCGATGATGCCCGACACGATGCGCGTGTCCGTCACCACCAGGAAGCCATTTTCTTCCAGCAGGTTGAAGTGGTAGTACAGCTTGGTGGGCGCCAGGCCCAGCTCTTTGGCCACTTGTTTGACCGTCTTGGGGGCTGTGCACAGCGTCTCTGTAATTTGCTGGCGCAGCGGGTCCGCAAAGACCTTGAGCTGCTCCAGCGTGCCGATGACGAACTGTTCTGCCGGTTGAAACTCGCCTGCCTGTCGCTGCTCGACTTCAGTCATTATCGTTCCTGAGTATGCTTCTGCGGCGCGCACATGTGTGCGCGGCAACTACTTGATCGAAGGCACTGATACTGTGGTTAAGCATACACTTTCAGCGCGTTCTTTTCCAGCAGTCGACTGGAGCCTGCGGCCCAGCAGCTCCACCTGTTCGCCAATCCACTGGAAGGGCGAGGTGCGGGGCTCATCCGACGCGATGGACTGCATCAGAGCCGCGTGGTTCAGGCGTTCGTTGATTTCGGATTTGGCGATGATGTAGTCGCGGTTCATGATGATGCTCCCTCTTTTTCACCCAGGTCGCCCCGGTCTGTCTACTTCGTTTGACCATTCAACTCTTTTTGAATGGTATGATGGAATCATAATGCCCTTCTGCAAATCTGTCAACAACTAATTTCAACCATTTAAAATATTTCTAATGAAACGGTCGCTATTCTCCTGGAGCGGGTTCAGGGGCACAATAGGGGGCTTGTTTCCAAAAACAGCATTTACATTGCTTAGAGGCCGATTGGCATACACCACCTCTCCCCAAAACCCTGCGGGTTTTTGCCCCTCTCCACACCGTGGAGAGGGGCAGTTGAGCGCAGCGAAACGGGGTGAGGTTGGATTTAGTCGTGCCACCATCGGACAAGCCTGATAGGCGGCCATGAGGGCACGACTGAACCGACTGCTGAATCGTAAATTTGTGCGCGACACGCTGGTGTTGCAGGTCGCCAAGATCGGCGTGCTGGCCATCAGCCTGGTCTCGACGGTGGTGACGACGCGCCTGCTGGGCCCGGCCGAATACGGCTTGTTTGGCCTGGCCGATGCGCTGGTGGTCATCCTGACGCTGATCAATATCAGCGGCGCTTTTGCCGTCACGGCGACGCGCCTGCCGGTCGCCATCGGCGCGCGCGACGAACGCGAGGCACTGCGCGTGCTGGCCTACGGCATGCAGTCCGGCCTTGGCATCAATCTGCTGATCGTGCTGATTCTGGCGGTGTTTGGTGGGCCGCTCGCGCTGGCCTTACAGGGCAGGGCGGATATCGGGTCGATGGCGGCGGTGCTGGCGCTGGCGCTGCCCGCCGATTCGGTCTATACGCAGCTCCTGCATGCGCTGCAGGCGCGCCGCAGCATGACGCTGGTCAGCCGCCTGCACGTGGCCAATCAGGCCATTTTGTCGGCCTTCATGATTCTGACCGCGCTCACGTTCGGCTCGGCCGCCGGGCTCGTGCTGGCGCGCGTGGCCTACTCATGGCTGACGATGGCCATGATCGCGCTGGTGTATACGCGCACACGGGCAGATGACGGCTTCGTGCTGCCGCGCCTGCGCGACATTTTCCGGCAGATACCCCGCCAGTCGCCGCGCCCGTACTGGCGCTTTGGCGTGGCCAATGCCATCGACAAGAATATCTCCAATACCGCGCCGAGCATCCTGATACAGTTGGTGGGCGCTATGGGCGGCGTGCAGGCTGCTGGCTACCTGTCGCTGGGGATGCGCGTGCTGTCCCAGCTCAGCGTGCTGACGGCGTCTGTGCTGGAGAACCTGAACGCGGCCGTGCCGCAGGCCGTTGGTCGGGGCGATTTTGCTGGCTTGCAGCGCAATTTCGCCCGTCTGCTGGCGGCGGTGGGTGGGGCCAGCCTGGTGCTGTATGCCGCGCTGGCGCTGGTGGGCGCGCCGCTGCTGCCGCTGCTCTTTGGCGAGGACTGGCGGCCGGTGGTGCCGGTCGTGACCGTGCTCTCGTTATACGGCGTCATTACCGCGATCGGCGGGAATTTTGGCGTGCTCTATCGCGTGTTTGAGCAGATGCGCGGCGCCATCGCCATCAAGCTGGTCGCGCTGGCGATCGCGGCCACGGCTACTATTGCCTGGTTGTCGTCTGGCGGGGATGCGCAGCATGCGGCCGTAGCGGGCGCGGCGGGCATGGTGCTGCTGTTTGGGATTTCGGTGAGTGGCACGGCCTGGATGACGCTGACGGCGCTGCGACGGCGGGCGCGCGCAAACGTCTGAATCGGACCCTGCTGCACATGGATAGTTTCCACAGGCTTATACACTTCTTAGATGGCCTGTGTACAATGCTGTGTGTTGTGAACATAAATTTACGAACGCGCTAAAGATTTTTTGGCTACCTGGCACAGTGCCACCGGCCTTGTGCCGTCCTAATGTTTGTGAAGACCGGGCTTGTTACAGAAAGGACAAGGCCGCGCTGCGCTTCAGCGCGCGCTGCGGAAACAACAACATGAATATCCTGATCATTGGCGGCACCCGAAATCTCGGCAATTTCATGGTGAGTGACTTCCTGTCACGCGGGTATCACGTGACGGTGCTCAATCGCGGCCTGACGTACGATGAACTTCCGGCCTCCATCGAGCGCCTGCGCGCCGACCGCACCGATGTCAGCCAGATGACGCGCGCGCTGCGCGACCGCACCTTTGATGTCGTCATCGACAACGCGCTGTATAAGCAGCCGGAAGCCGAGGCGATCATCACGCTGCTGAATGGCAAAGTGGGGCAATATATCTTCCTGAGCAGCGGCCAGGTTTATCTGGTGCGCGAGGGCATCGAACGGCCCTTCTTCGAGAAGGATTATGCGGGCCGGCTGATGCCCGCCCCGAAGATCAACACCTACGGCTATGAGGAATGGCTGTACGGCGTGGACAAGCGCCGCGTGGAAGACACCATGTTCGAGGCCTTTGAGCAGCATGGCTTCCCGGTCACCTCGCTGCGTCTGCCGATGGTCAACAGCGAGCGCGATCATTTCCATCGGATGCTGGCTTATATCTTGCGTTTGCAGGATGGCGGGCCTATCCTTGCGCCGTCCACGCCCAATTACGCGCTGCGCCATGTGTACAGCGGCGATGTCGTGACGGCCTGCAACCGGCTGATCGAGACCGGGCTGGGCAAGGGCAAGGCCTATAATATCTCACAGGACGAGACGGTCACGCTGGACGAATTCGTCGGGCTGCTGGCCGATATCATGGGCCTGTCGCACCAGATCGTGCGCGTGCGTCGTGACCTGCTGGAGGCCAACGGCTTCCTGCCCGACTGCTCTCCGTTCAGCGAACGCTGGATGAGCGAGCTGGACAATACGCTGAGCAAGCAGGAACTGGGCATGACGTATACGCCGCTGCGCACCTACCTGAGCAGCATCGTCTCGTATGTGACGGCCAATCCGCCGGTGCAGCCCGCCGGATACCGCCGCCGCCGTGCCGAGCTGCTGCTGGTCTCGCAGATTGCCGAGGGGCTGGTCTCGGCCAAGTGAGCGCTTTATTCACCGAATCATGCGCCATGATGGGCGCGTGCCTGTCAGGACGATAGAGACTGTGCGAATTCAATCGGATAAGGAACTGGACGGCCTGATGGCCATTGGCCGCATCGTGGGCGAGACCGTCCGGCAGATGGCTGCGGCAATGCAGCCCGGCATGACCACGCGCGACCTGGACGAAATAGGCGCAGCTTACCTGAAGCAGCATGGCGCTCGCAGCGCCCCGATCCTGACCTACAAGTATCCCGGCTCGACCTGCATCAGCATCAACGACGAGGCCGCGCATGGTGTGCCCGGCAAGCGCGTCATTCAGGCGGGCGACCTGGTGAATATCGATGTCTCGGCAGAGCTGGATGGTTATTTTGCGGACACAGGGGCCAGCTTTCCGGTGCCTCCTGTCACGCCGGAAATGACGTTTCTGTGCGAGTGCACGCAGATGGCACTCGATCTGGCGCTGGATGCGGTGACGGCGGGCGAACGCCTGTCGGTGATTGGCCGTGCTGTCGAGTCTGTCGCCCAGCGCTCTGGCCTGCGCATCATCCGCGACCTGGGCGGCCACGGCGTCGGGCGCGCGCTGCACGAAGACCCGCGTAATGTGCCCAATTATTTCACCAACCGCGCCAAAGAGCGCCTCGAAGAAGGCATGGTGCTCACCATCGAGCCGTTCCTGACCTATGGCTCTGGCCGGATTTATACCGCCAAAGACGGCTGGACGCTCAAGACGACCGACGGTATGCTGGCCGCCCAGTATGAGCACACCGTCGTCATCACCAAAGGCAAGCCGATTCTGGTCACGGCTGTATAGGCTGGTTTTGCGGACTGGCTTTTAACTGCCCAGCGTGACCAGCACGATCCCGATCAGGATGAGCACGATGCCGATCCACTGGATGCGCGCCGGACGCTCTTTCAGGAAGGCCCAGGCCAGCAGCACCGTCCACGCGCTGAACAGCGATGACAACACCGTGACGATGCTGACCTGCTCGGTCGTCAGGCCGACGCTGGCGGCGATAAATGCCGCGGTGTCCAGCACGCCCACCGCAAACAGGATATAGCCTGAGCGACGGTCGGGCAGGCGCAGGCCGCTGGCGATGCGCAGCGCCAGGATAGGCATCAGCAGCACGGCCAGCACGCGCAGCCCCAGCACCGACATGATCGGGCCGATGCGCGGGGTGATATAAAAGCCTTGCATCCAGAAGATGAAGCCGTAAATCAGCGCACAGCCGATGGCAAACAGGACGCCCGGCGGCAGCCGAAAGCCGCGCCCTGATGGGATTTCTGCCTGCTGGGCTGGCGTTGGGGTGTGTTGTTTTTCGATCGAAGACAGGATGACGCCGATGATGGTGGCTGCCACGCCGATGGCGGTCGCGCCTTCCAGCCGTTCGCCGCTGATGACGGTCGACAGCACCAGCGTGACGACTGCGTAGCTGGCGGCAATCGGCGAGACGACAGCCAGCATGCCCACGCGAAACGCGTTGTACAGCAGCAGCGTGCCAGTCAGCGAGACGACCGAGAAGAAAATCATCAGCAGGCTGGTTTCCAGGTCGAAACGACCCAGCCCTTCAGCCAGCTCACCTGTGGCAAGCGCATACACCAGCACGAAGGCCAGCCCGAAAAACTGCATATAGAACAGGCTGACGTAGCTGCCCACTTTGCGCGTGGTACCGCGCACCAGAAAATCGCCAGTGCCCCACCCGATGGCCGATGCCAGCCCCAGAAAAATACCCATGATCACGCTCCCGATGGAACTAAAAATGAACGTATCGAGACGCGGTCAAGGTCGGTTCAACGCATCCGGCCGTCTCTGGCGGGCAGTCACGCGCGCCGATTGTCAGTATACAGACTCTGGACTGTCGGCTGTAGGACCAAGCTGCACCATGGGCCACCACACGCTTTGACAAGCCCGGCATAGTTCGTTACTTTCCGCCTATGTCGCATACTCACAGGGGTGTCATCATGACGAGCAGGCTGTCGATCTACACGCGTATCCACAAAGAGGGGTTGGTGCCGCTGTTTTATCATGGCGACGGCGCGACGGCGTTTCAGATTGCCCAGGCGATTTATGCAGGCGGCAGCCGCGTGCTGGAATTCACCAACCGTGGCGCGGATGCGCTGGAAAGCTTTTCCTTCCTGGTGAAGCAGGTGCGGGCGCAGCTGCCTGAAATGGCGGTCGGCATCGGCTCGATTGAAGATGCGCCCACCGCGGCGCTGTTTCTGGCGCATGGGGCCGATTTTGTGGTCGGGCCCAATTTCAGCGCGGATGTGGCGAAGCTGTGCAACCGCCGCAAGGTCGCCTATATCCCCGGCTGCGGCAGCGTGACCGAAATCGCCATCGCCGAGGAACATGGCGCGGAAATCGTCAAGATGTTTCCCGGAAACAGCGTCGGCGGGCCGGACTTTGTGAAGAGCGTGCTGGGGCCGCGCCCGTGGACGAGCATCATGCCCACCGGCGGCGTCACCAGCGATGAATCTAACCTGAAGGCGTGGTTCGATGCCGGGGTTGTCGCTGTCGGCATGGGCAGCAACCTGGTCAAAGGCGAGTGGGTGGCCGCGGGCGATTTTGCGCGCATCACCGCCGCGACGACTGCCGCCCACGCGGCCATCCACGCCGTGCGCAAGGCCTGATTGATGGCCTCTCCGGTGCCCCCAAGCCCGATTCCATCGGCATCCGGCGGCTGGCGTCTGCGTCTCTTTCGCGCTGCGCTGCGGGCAGGCGGCACGTTCGCGCCTCTGCCCACGGCGCGCCTGGTCAACAGGTGGATTGGCACGCCGCCGCGCAAGCCGTCCAGCCCGAAAGAAGCCGCCGTGCTGATGACCGCCCGGCGCGTCCCCGTCACGACGTCACGCGGATACACCGTGATGACGTATCGCTGGGGCGATGCCGGGCGCCTAGTGCTGCTTCAGCACGGCTGGAGCGCCGATTCCGGCCGCTGGTATCAGTGGGTGGAGCCGCTGCTTCAGGCAGGCTTTCAGGTGATCGCGATTGATGGCCCGGCGCATGGCGAAAGCACCGGCGAGATGTCTGGCCTGATCGCGTTCATGGACGGCATGGCGGCGGTCGCGCGTGAGGTGGGCGAGGTGTATGGCGCGGTCGGGCACTCGCTGGGCGGGGCGGCTGTGCTGTACAGCATGGCGCTGGCGCCGCGCCTGCCGCTTCAGCGCGCTGTCATCCTGTCGACGTATGCCAATATGATCGACCTGTTCGAGGATCAGGCCGCCTATATGCACATGCCGCGGCGCACGCTGAACGCGCTCTATCGCGAGATTGAAAAGCAGTATGCCGTGCGCGTCGCGGATTATAACGGGCTGGTGTGCGCCCCGTCCGTGGCGACGCCCACGCTGATCGTGCATGACCGGGCTGACGAAGTGGTCGCTTTCGCGCATGGGGAGACGCTGGCGTCGCTGATCCCGGGTGCGCGCTTATTTGCCACTGAAAAGCTGGGCCATCATCTGCTGCTGCGCAATAAAGAGGTCATTCGCGAGGCGGTGGGGTTTCTGGCTGAGGATTGAGATGAGTTGCGTCGGGACGGAGCGAACATACGCAGATGATTCCACCGGGCGCATCGCGATGCGCCCCTACATCGGCAAATCGTGCAGGTCATCACGAGCTGTCTGGACGGTTCAACATTCGTCGCGATTTTTTTGCTTCGAAATGTTGGACGTGTAGGGGCGCGTCGCGACGCGCCCACAGAAATTAGCTCATCTTTTGAGCAGGGTCACCTAGTCTTCCGCGAAGACGATCTTGCCGTCGTCCATACTGGCGATGATGGCCAGCGCCTCGATCGGGAAGTTATAGCCGTGCTGGGTCAGGAAAGCGCGGCCGCCTTCAAACACTTTTTCCACCACGACCGACACGCCGACCACGCGCGACTGCGCGCTGACGACCATGCGGGCCAGGGCGCGCAGCGTCTTGCCGGTGGCCAGAAAGTCGTCGATGATGAGCACGTTCTGGTCTGGCTTCAGGAATTCTGCCGACACCAGCAGGTTCACGTCCACGCCTTTGGTGTGGCTGGGCGCATTTTCCAGAAAGACCGGCCCGAACATGGTGATCGGCTTGACCTTGCGCGCATAGACCACCGGGACATTCAGCGCCAGTCCCGCCATCAGGGCCGGGGCAATACCGGAAATCTCGGCGGTCAGGATGCGGTCGACGCCGTGCCCGGCAAAGGGAGCGGCCATCTGCTTGCCCATCTCCAGCATCAGATCAGGATACAACTGATGATTCAGCAGGCTGTCAATCTTGAGGATACCGCCCCCCAGATTACGCCCTTCCGCGAGAATACGATCCTGCAATGCCTTCATCTGCGCCATTGTGTGACTACGATCCTTCTGGCGTAAAACCGCCATTTTCCTCAAATACTTCTGCAAAATACATCTCGACGCTGCCCGCAGGAAACAGGTTCAGCGCGGCCCCGGCGGACTGTCCCTGGGGGGATTTCAACGATGTTTCCAGCGCGCCCTGGCTGTCAAAATACACCTCCAGGATGCGATGCAGGCTGGTGCTGCCGCGCGGGGTGCCGGTTACGTGCACCACCTGCCGCCGGGCCACACCGGGCATACGCTCGATATGCGCCAGAAAGGTGGTGTAGGCTGATTCAAATGCGTCGTGATTGGCCGGGTGCTGAAACTGAATCATGAACTTGACCATCGGGGCGGGGTTCCTTGCCGTGCGTGCGCATCACGCGGGATTATGCCTTGCTAGTGCCGAAATACAAAGAGGCCATTGCGGGCCACAGGCGTCAGTTCACGCTTGAAAACAGGGCTGTTTCGGCTATACTGTGGGATGTCGGGTCCGTAGCGCAGCGGCAGCGCAGGTGCCTTTTAAGCACTTGGTCGCAGGTTCGAATCCTGCCGGACTCATCTTTTGAAAGCAGCTTCCAGCACATGCCGGGGCTGCTTTTTTATCGGCCTTTTATACGCCACTCTCTTTCGCAGGGTGACTATTCAGTTTATGCTCGTGGTGTCATGTTAACCACGGAGCGAATCGCGATGACGGATGATCTGTTTGTGGGTGAGTGGGAGATGGACCCGGCCGGCAATCAGTATGAGTGGGGGACGCCGCCGCAGGCTGGCCGCTATCTCATCGCCCCGGCCGAGGCTGGTTATCTGATCACCATGCACTGGACGACAGCAGACGGGCAGGCGCGCGAGATGGCCTATAGCGGGATTCCCGATGGAGAATGGTATCCCGTGGCGGATAATCCGGCCGTCGATGCCATGTCGATGACGCGGGTGGATGAGCGCACGCTGGTCACGGATGCGCGGCTGGGCGTGCGCATCGTCGCCACCGGGCGGCGGCTGCTCTCGCCGGACGGCCAGTCGATGACCATTCACCAGTCTGGCATGCGGCCGGATGGCAAGCCGTTCACCAACACCTCGGTCTATCACCGTATCCATACAGCGGCAGATGTGCCCTAACTGTTGATCAGACGGCTGATCTGGCCGGCCATAGGATCAAAGTGCGCGGCTGGCGGTGACTGATTGGGTGTTTGCGCCAGTCCCCAGTTTTGTACCCAGGCATGCCCGTTGACGAAACTGCTGCTCAGGGCCGCGCGCGCGTTTGCCACAAGCGCGTCGTCGGCCCGCCGCTGGCCCAGCAGCAGCAGCCCCGGCAGCAGCCACTGCACATAAATCGGGTGGCTGGCCATGCCGGCCTGACGCAGCTTGCCCAGCACGGCGCGCGCTTTTTCGTCCTGTGCCAGCGCCAGCCAGCCCACAAAGCAGCTCAGCAGCCACAGGAAGCGCAGGTCCGGATTCACGGTGCTGGAGACTGCGGGCATCCCCTCGATATACTCCTGAAGCGCCTGAATGTCGGCTGGCAGTGATGCTGTGCTGCCGGTCAGCGCCTGCATGAACAGGCGCAGCGCTTCGGCGTTGCAGCGCATGATGCTCATGCGGTCAGCCGGGTCCACCGTTGGCCCTTCATCCAGATAAGTCTTCAGGGCCTCCCAGTCACAATCCAGCGCATAGGCCCAGCCCAGAGACAGGCTGCGCTGGGCGGCCAGATGGTCGCTGAAATTGGCCGCGAAATAGTCATGCGCGATTTGCAGGTCAAGGCGTGCGTCAGTCAGATTGCCATGCAGCAGCGCCAGCTCACCACGCAGCGTAAGCGACTCATGCTCGCCGACCTGGTCCCCGATCTGGCGGCGCAGTTGCAGACTGTGGTTCATATAGCTGAAGGCCTGGTCGTGCTGGCGCATGCCGATCGAGACGTAGGCCATGCCGCGCAGCATCAGCGCCTGTGAATAGCCATCGTTGTGCTGCGCATAATACTCAAGGGCGCGCTCGAAGTATGCCCGCGCCAGCGACAGGTCCTCCTCGTGCATCACGTAGTACCAGGCCAGCTCGGCATGGATATTGGCGCACTCCTCCTCATCATCGTGGGATTCCGCGATCGCCAGCGCGTGCAGCAGCATATGCAGCGAATCGGCCGTGAAGCGGTACATGCGCGCCAGCGACCGGGCATACATGAGCTGGCCAACGGGCGTTGTGTCCCCGGCGCTGGCCGCGCGCAGCTCGTCAAACAGCAGCACCCCCTGGTCCCAGAACCCGCGTCCCTGCATATAAATGCGCATCGGCTCAATCATCCGCGTCAGCAGCGCATACTGCCGCGTCTGGCACATAAATCCCCAGGCGGCGCGCAGGTTGCTCAGGTCAGAGTCGATTTCGCGCCAGACCAGATGCTGGTTGGGCGTTTTGATGCGCCGGGCATGGGTGATCAGGAAGCCGGTGAAGTATTCAGCATGGGTCAGCCGGAGGGCGCGCGCCTCATCCGGCGTCATCCTCTCGTAGGCGTATTGGCGATAGATGTCGTGCAGGCTGTAACGGCGCGCGCCCGCGTTGTAATTGACCAGCGTTTTGACGACCAGGCTTTTCAGCGTTTCCAGCGAGACCCCCGCCACCGATTCGGCTGCCAGCCGCGAGAATCCGCCCTCAAAGGCGCTGAGCGATTGCAGTGCGTGCTGTTCGCGCGCCGAAAGCCGGTTCCAGGTGGTCTCAAAGACGGTGCGCATGCTGCGATGGCGCTCCGGGATATCGGCATGCGTGCTGATGAGGAAATCGTAATTGGTGTTGATTTCAGCGTTGATTTCCTGCGGTGTCAGCACATCGCACCAGGCCGCGGCCAGGATGATCGCCAGCGGGAAGCCCTGCACAGCAGCGCAGATTTGCAGCACCGCCGCGCTGTTGTCCGGCGTCAGGGTGAAACCGGGCGATGCGCGCCGTGCGCTTTGCACAAACAGGTGGACGGCAGGTGGCAGAGCGTCATGTGCCGCGCCGTGTGCTGGCGCATCCGTCAGCCCGAACAGGGCGTAGCGGTGTTCCAGCGACAGCCCCAGCGGATCATAGGCTGTACACAGGATGCGCAAACCAGGCGCGGCTGCCAGCAGCTCAGCCAGCACCTGATGCGGATCGCGCAGCCAGTGTGCGTTGTCCAGCACCAGCAGCACGCGCAGCGGACGCAGAAATTCGATGACGGTCTGCGTGGCCGACTGGCGCAGCGAGGTGTACAGGTGAAAGGCGTTCATCAGCGTGCTGATCAGCAGATCGGGAGAGGTCTCGCTGTCCAGGCTGACAAACCACGCGCCGTCGGGGAATTCCGTCGCGCACTGCCGGGCGACTGTGGCAGCCAGGTGCGTCTTGCCGATGCCACCCGCGCCGGTGATGGTGACGATGCGGGCTGAGGACCCGGTTATCAGGCGGATGATTTCGGTGATAGCGTCATCCCGGCCATACAGGTCAGGCATGACAGGGATGCCTGATGACGACAGGGGCCGTGTGGCTGGCGGCCTGGCGATTTGCTGGTCACTTTGAATCGCCTCAGCAAGACGGCGCGTTTCTGCGTCCGGCTCCACGCCAATCTGTTCGGCCAGCACCTGCCGAAACTGGCGATATTCGTGCAGGGCCAGCGAACGCTGCTGTGTCCACATGTACAGGCGCATCAGCATACGGCGCGCTTCCTCATGCAGCGGGTCCAGGCGGGCCAGATGCCGGGCCGCCACGATTGCGCGCTCGTAATCATTGGACTCGGACCACAGGCTGGCCAGGCGATGCAGCGCACGCACGCAGGTGCGTCGGATGTGTTCGTCCTCGCTGCGCTGCCACGCGTCGAAGTCCGGGGCATCGCGCAGGTTGAATCCGGGCATGAATCCAGAGCCATAGGTATCGGCCATCTTGGCCAGCTCGTCCAGCGTCGCTTTGTGCGGGGCGGCCATGACAGCGTCCATCTGTTTGAGCAGATCCAGCACGTCGCAGGTCAGCGCGCCTGGGCGCAGGGAAATCGTTTCGCGGTCGGTAGCCAGCACGTCGTCGCCCAGCGCCAGGCGCAGGCCCGAAAGCGCGTTGCGCAATTGCACGCGGCTGGAATCAATTTCCGGCCACAGCAGTGCCGCCAGCCACTCGCGCGAGTGCGGGCGCCGTGTTAACGCCAGATGTGCCAGCAGGGCAAGCGATTTTTGCCGTTCCAGCCGGATGGGCTGGCCGTCGCGCATAAGCCGGGGCGAGTCGAACAGGAAAAGCCTGAGCAAGGATGTGCTTCACGGTTTCTGTGTAGGCGTTTCATAATTGTAGCCACATGCAGCGCCATTCTGCACTGATGCGTTTTCGGTACGCTGGCACTATACACTGCACACTTAGAAGTCATTGTAAGCTTTCTGAAAAAAAGAGGTTAAACATGAAACGCTTGTTTTCTTTGATGGTAGCCGGTGGTGCGGCGCTGCTGCTGACGATGCCCGTGCTGGCGCAGGATCGTCCTGACTTGCTGCTATGGGCAGACTCGACCCGTGCCCCGGCGCTGCAGGAATTGCTGGCCCAGTTTTCTGAAGACTATGGGGTTGTCGCGCAGGTGCAGGAAATCGGCATGGGCGAAATTCGCTCCAACCTGACGGTGGCGGGCCCTGCCGGTGAAGGCCCCGATATCGTCATCGGCGCGCATGACTGGCTGGGCGAATATCTGCAGAATGGCGCGATTGTGCCGATCGATCTGGGCAGCAAGGCGGCGGATTTTTCGCCCAGCGCGCTCGACCTGTTCACGGTGGGCGGCCAGCTGTATGGCATGCCCTATGCGGTGGAAAACCTCGCTTTCTTCCGCAACACTGACCTTGTCCCTGAGGCCCCTGAGACGTGGGACGAGGTGTTTGCCATCACCCAGGAGCTGGTGGATTCCGGCGCGGCCCCGCGTGGCTGGGTCGTCTCCAGCAATGCCAGCTATGACTTTCAGCCCGTCATGAGCGCGTTCGGCGGCTACGTCTTCGGCCGCAACGACGACGGCAGCTATAACCCGCAGGATATCGGCATTGGCAATGCTGGCGCGGTGGCCGCAGGCGAATACATCGATCAGTACGTGCAGGCGGGATATATCACGCCGGACATCGACAATGATGTGGCGGTGACGCTGTTTGGCAACCGCGAAGCCGCCATGATGATGACGGGTCCGTGGTTCCTGAACCGTGTGCGCGAAAGCGGCGTGCCATTTGCCATCAGCGCGCCCCCGGCCGGCCCGGCTGGCCCGTCGATGCCATTCATCGGCGGCCAGGGATTCATGATCAGCGCGTTCAGCCAGAACCAGCTGTTGGCCCAGGCTTTCCTGACCGAATTCATGGCGACGACCGACGCGATGCTGGCGATGTATAACATCGATCCGCGCCCGCCTGCATTCCTGCCGGCCGTGGCCGCCATCGAAGATCAGGATATGGTCGCGTTCCAGCAGGCTGGCGCGAATGGCATCCCGCAGCCCTCGATTCCCGAAATGGCCTCAGTGTGGGGCGCATGGGGCAACGCGCTCCAGTTTATTATCAACGGCGAGCTGACGCCTGAAGAAGCGTACACGCAGGCTCAGGCGCAGGTTGTCGAGCTGATCGGCGTGCTGGATGCCGCCCCGACCAGCGTCGGATTGGTGGGCACTGTGCAGATGTTCTTCGGTTGCCCCGCCGACTGGGCGCCAGAATGCCCGAATACCTTCATGGTGGCCGATGGCGACACCAGCTTCTCGCTCAGCACCGCGGCGATTCCGGCTGGTGACTATGAAATCAAAATCGCGCTGGATGGCACCTGGGATCGCAACTTCGGCATGGGCGGGGCCGCTGGCGGCGACAATATTCCGCTGGCCGTGGCCGCTGACGGCACGCTGCTGGTGTTCAGCTTCAGTACCACCGATAACGTGCTGACGGCGTCGGAAGGCTCTGCCGCGCTGGTGGGCACGGTGCAGGCGGCGCTGGGATGCCCTGGCGACTGGCAGCCCGAATGTGCCGCGTCCGAACTGGCCAGTAACGGCGACGGGACGTTCTCGCTGTCGACGACTGCGCTGACGGCCGGAGACTATGAAGTCAAGGTGGCGCTGAATGATGGCTGGGGCATCAACTATGGCGCGGATGGCGTTCGCAATGGCGACAATATCGCCTTCAGCGTGCCGTCTGACGGGGCCGCGGTCGATTTTGTCTTTGATGGCACGACCAACGTGCTCACCGTAAACGTCGCTGGTTAGCCGACTGATGGCAACCACGGCAGCACAGGCCGCGAACTCGGGCGGGTTCGCGGCCCCCTCGCTGAAATGGTCCACCGCCCTGCAGGCGCTGCTGCTCCTCCTCGTGGACGGCTTCGGCGCATTTCTGGCCTATAACATCTGGCAGGACGGCAATGCCTTCTTCGCCATTGTGATCGTGCTCACGCTGGCGCTCATCACCGTCATCACGCTGGTGCCGCGCCTGTGGCCGCTGAAATGGATTTCACCCGCGCTGGCGCTGATGATCCTGCTGTCGGTCTATCCGCTGCTGTACACGGGCTACATCGCCTTCACCAATTTCAGCGATGGCCACCGCTATACCAAGACGGAGGCCGTCGAGCTGCTGGCCGAGCGGCGCTATCTGCCGGAAGGCGGCGCGACGTACGCCTGGTCGCTCTACCAGAATGCGGCAGGCGCGTATGGGCTGTGGCTGACCAATCAGGCAGGCGAGTCGTTTTTCGCCACGCCGGAGGGCATGTTTACAGCCGTGTCTGGTGAGGCTCCGGGGGAGTATGAAGGCTATGCGCTGCTGGAAGGCGGGGCGCGCTTCCGTGCCCTGAACAGCATTGAAGGGGTCACTTTTGGTGATGCCGAAAACGCTGTCGGCATTCAATCGCTGGAGACTGCCGGCGCGTTTGAGCAGCAGTGGGTGTACGATGCGGCGGCCGATGCGCTGACCGACCGTGCCACAGGGGTCGTTTACACCGCAAACAATACGACAGGCGAGTTCACCGCGCCAGATGGCTCCGCTGCGCCTTTTGGCTTCTGGGTCTCGGTCGGCTTCGACAATTTCGGGCGCATCATCAGCAGCGCCTTAAGCCAGGGCCCGCTGATCCGCGTCATTCTGTGGACGATCGGTTTTGCCGTGATTGGGTCGTTATCGGGCTTCGCGCTGGGGCTGGCCGCTGCCCTGCTGCTGGACGGCCAATCAACCTGGCTGCGCGTGCTGCGCGCCGTGATGATTGTCCCCTATGCGGTGCCGGGGCTGGTGAGCGTGCTGGTGTGGCGCGGCATGCTGAATGCCAATATCGGCATCATCCCGCAGACGATGGAATCGATCTTTGGCTGGGCGCCGCCATTTTCCAGCGATCCAGGCTGGGCCAAGTTTGCCATCCTGCTGGTTAACATCTGGTTTTCTGCCCCGTACTTCATGCTGATTGGCAGCGGCGCGCTGCAATCGATTTCGTCGCAGGTGTATGAGGCGGCGCAGGTGGACGGCGCGTCGCGCTGGGTGCAGTTCTGGAAAATCACGCTGCCGCTGGTGCTGGTGGCGCTGGGCCCGCTGCTGATTGCCTCGATCATTTTCAACTTCAATAATTTCTTTCTGATGGAAGCGCTGTTTGGCGGCGGCCCGCCGATCGCAGGCACATCTGCGCCGCCTGTGGGCCACACCGACAACCTGATCAGCTACACCTATCGGCTGGCGTTCAGTGCTGGCGGCACCAAGGATTACGGGCTGGCATCCGCGCTGGGTGTGGTCATCTTCTTCATCGTTGGCATTCTGACGCTGCTTCAGTTCCGCCTGACGCGGACCTGGGAACAGGTAAGTGAAAATGTCTAGTTCAACTGCCGTCTCAACTGCCGCGAAAGTTGCGGTTGTCCAGCCCAGGCAGGCCCCTGCCCTGTCGGCCATCGTGCTGCGCGCCGCGCGCATCCTGTGTATCGTGCTGCTGCTGGCTTTCGCGCTGTTTCCGATCCTGTGGGTCGTCTCGGCGTCGTTTAACCCCAGCGGCACGATGGCCTCGCAGACGCTGATTCCGCAGAATATCGACAGCCTTGAAGAGCTGTTTGGAAACTACACGCGTCTGTTTAACGATCCACAGGTTCCGTTCTGGCGCTGGGTGGGCAACTCGCTGTTTGTCGCTGGCGGGTCATCGCTGTGCGTGGTGCTGGTCGCCTCGCTCAGCGCCTATGCTTTCTCGCGCTTCCGCTTCAAATATCGCCGCAATCTGCTGCTGAGCATCTTCCTGGTGCAGGTGTTTCCCAATGTGCTGGCGATGGTGGCCATTTACCTGATGGTGCTGCAAATTGGCAAATATGTGCCTTTCCTGGGGCTGGACAGCTATGGCGGGCTGATGATGATCTACATCGGCGGCGGCATGGCCCTGAATATCTGGCTGATGAAAGGCTTCTTTGACACCGTGCCGCGTGACATCGACGAATCGGCCATGGTGGATGGCGCCACCCCGACGCAGATCTACTGGCGGCTGATCTTCCCGCTGGTGCGGCCGGTGCTGGCTGTCGTCGGCCTGCTGGCCTTCACCGGCACGCTGAGCGATTTCCTGCTGGCGCGGGTGCTGCTGACGGACCGCCAGAACTGGACGCTGATGGTGGGGCTGTACAGCTTCGTCGAAGGCCAGTTCAGCGACAACTGGGGCGTGTTTGCGGCCGGCGCGCTGCTGACCGCGGTCCCGGTCGTGGTACTGTATCTGTTCCTGCAGCGCTTTATTGTCAGCGGCCTGACAGCCGGGGCCGTGAAGGGGTAGCCATGGACTTCATATTTGGCACCTTCGCAACCGATCAACTGCGGTTGCTGCATCACCAGACGATGCGGCAGGGGCTTCAGCACCGGCATATGCTGGAGCCCGCTGACCCGCTGCCGGGCGAGCCAGTCACGCTGACGGTGTGGGTGGGCATAGACACCGATATCAGCCATCTGGTCGCGTATTATACGACTGGCGCGCACGATCCCGCGGGGGGTCTCGGCCAGAGCAGCGACCAGGTGGCCCATTTTCATCTGGACGCCCATGAGTGGGACGCGCTGGCATGGGGCTACTATTCTGTCTGGAAGGCGACCCTGCCCGCCCAGCCTGACGGAACCATCGTGCGCTATCGCATCGGCGGGTGGACGGATGGCGGGGATGAACTGTTCGCAGACTATCCGCTGGTCACCGATACAATGGAACATGCGGCCGATGCCTTCTTCAAGGGCAAGGAACAGACCGCATACATCAGCCATCCGGGGACGGGAGCTGTGTTCACCTACCGGGTCGACCGGCAGTCGTCGCCGGCCTGGGTGCGCGATGCGGTGGTCTATCAGGTGTTTGTTGACCGCTTTTATCCGGGCGATGGCAAAAGCTGGACGCAAACCGACGATGTTCACCGGCTGATGGGGGGCACGCTGAACGGCGTGCGCGACAAGCTGGGCTATCTGGCGGACCTGGGCATCACGTGTATCTGGCTCAGCCCGACCTGGGAGAGCGGCAGCTATCACGGCTACGACATCATGGATTATTGCCGGACGGCCGACTGGCTGGGCGGCGATGATGCGCTGCGCCGCCTGGTGGGGGCGGCCCATGCGCGCGGCATCCGCGTGCTGCTCGATCTGGCCTGCAACCATATGAGTAACGAGTCGCCTGTGTTCAAAGACGCGCAGTCGGGCAGCGCCAGCAGCCACCGCGACTGGTTCACGTTCGATGACTCGCCAATCGGCTACAAGACATTCTTTAATGTGCGCCAGATGCCGCAGATCAACCTGCGCAATCCACGCGCGCGCGACTGGATGCTGGATATCGCGCGCTACTGGATCCGCGAGTTTGACGTCGACGGCTATCGTCTGGATTACGCGCACGGGCCGGGGCCAGACTTCTGGACATATTTCAATGCCGCGTGCAAGGAAGAGAAGGGCGATGCGCTCACTTTTGGCGAGATTATCGATTCACCGGAAGCGCAGCGGGCGTATATCGGGCGGCTGGATGGCTGTCTTGATTTCTTCGCCAATGAGGCGATGCGCAAGACCTTTGGCTGGCGCACACAGGATCGCGCCGGCCTGGATCGGCGGCTGGCGCGCCATCGGGCCAGCTTTCCGCCGGGTTTTGTGATGCCGGCCTTCCTCGATAACCACGATATGAATCGCTTCCTGCATATCGCGGGTGGCGATAAATCGGCATTGCGCGAGGCGTTTGCCTATCTGATGGGGTTGCCCAATTTGCCGATCGTCTACTACGGCACCGAGGCTGGGCTGTCGCATGAGCGCAGCACGCGCGAGGGCGGCCTGGATGTGAGCCGTATGGCGATGCCGTGGGGCGACGCGCAGGATGCCGTCCTGCGCGATGACTTTGCCGCCATGATCGCGGCGCGGCGCGGGCGTCTGGCCGAGGCAACGCGATGAATGGGTGGCACGATTATACCGAGAGCGTGTCCGCGCATACCGTGACAGGGAAGCTCCTGCGGCACAGCGGCTTTCCTGCGCCGCGCGGCGCAGGCACCCGTGACCTGCTGGCCTGGCTGCCGCCCGGCTATGAGTCAGGCGAGCGGCGCTATCCGGTCGTGTATATGCATGACGGCCAGAACCTGTTTGACGCCCATACCAGCTATTCCGGTGAGTGGCAGGTGGATGAAAGTATGACCGCCCTGCATGACGAAGGCCTGGACGCGATTATCGTCGGGCTGCCGCATGCGGGTGAAAACCGTCGCTTTGAATACAGCCCATATCCGGTGCAGTGGGATGGTGTCCGCTATGCAGGCTATGGCGATGCCTATATCGCCTGGCTGATCGATGTGGTCAAGCCGCAGGTGGACAGCACGTTTCGCACGCTGCCCGATGTGGCCCACACCGGCATCGCTGGTTCGTCGATGGGCGGGCTGATCAGCCTGCACGGCATCATCACGCGGCCGGACGCGTTTGGTTTCTGCGGGGCCTTCAGCACTGCGTACTGGCTGGGCGAGAACGCGCTGCGGCGCACGATTGAAGGGCAGGGCTGCGGCCATGGACGGGTGTACCTGGATGTGGGCACGCGCGAAGGGGATACGCTGCGCGGCTGGAATATCGCCTCAGATGACCTGGATGCCGCCTATGTGGCCGGTGTGCGCGAGCTGCGCGACGCGCTGCTTCTAACTGGCTATATGCTAAATAGCACGTTAGTTTATGTCGAGGATGAGGGTGCCGCCCATAGCGAGTCCGCGTGGGCACGGCGCTTCCCATATGCAATACGACACCTGTTAAGCACTATAGACGGTTAGAAAACTCAGGTCATCAGACTGCGACGGCCCTCAGTTTTCTACCGTCTGGTGATCGTGGCGGTCTTCCCTTTCCTGGCGATAGGACTCCAGTGTGATGTCGCGGGGCAGGGAAGACACCATCATTTTCGGCGTGCCGACAAGCTGTGAGGCATAAATGCTGCGGTGGCCGCTGGACACATACGCGACCACGCAGGCGATCAGGATATAGGCCAGCGCGCCGCCGCCAAACAGCTCCATGCCCAGCACGACGCACGTCAAGGGGGTATTGCTGGCCGCCGCAAACACCGCGACGAATCCGGCTGCAGCCATCAGTGTGGTATCAACGCCCAGCACGCCGCCCAGTGTGTAACCCAGCGTCGCGCCCATCACAAACAGCGGCGTCACCTCCCCGCCGACAAAGCCCGACCCCAGACAAATCGCCGTGAAGACCAGCTTGGCCAGAAACGCCAGCGGCAGCACACCTGTGCCATCCAGTGCGTCCCCGATGAGCGGGATGCTGAGGCCGAGATAGTCATGCGTGCCCAGCAGCAGCGTCAGCGCGATGATGACCAGCGCGCCGATGACTGGCCGGTAAGGGGCATAAGCGATCATGCGCGCCTGTGTCGCTTTCACCAGATGCGTCAGCTCGATGAAAGCCAGCGCGCACAGCCCGAACAACACGCCCGCGATGACCATTTTGACGAGCAGCAGCGCATCCAGGTCGATAGCCGGAAGCTGCGGGGTCAGGGTATGGGTCGCGCCCAGCGCCCGCGCCGTCAGGTCGCCGATGACCGAAGCGGTCACGCATGGAATCAGGCCGTCATAGCGGGTGCGCCCGATCGACTGCACCTCCATGCCGAAAATTGCGCCGGCCGCCGGCGTGCCGAAGACAGCGCCGAAGCCGCCGCTGATACCCGCCATCAGCATCAGCCGACGATCATCCGCGTTCAGCCCCAGCAGCCGGCGCAGGCCGTCGGCCAGGCTGGCGCCCATCTGCACAGCGGTGCCTTCGCGCCCGACCGATGCGCCGAACAGGTGCCCGACGACCGTGCCGATCAGCACCAGCGGGGCCATCCGGCGCGGCAGGTTCTCCTTAAACTCGAACAATTCATCCAGAATCAGGTTGTTGCCGCGCCCGGATGTCCGTCCGAATTTCAGGTAAACCCAGCTGATGGCGAATCCGGCCGCGGGCAGCAGAAACAGCAGCCATGCGTTCGCCAACCGAATCGTCGTGACCCACTCCAGCGCAGCCAGAAACAATGCCGCTGCCGCTCCGGCAACGACGCCGACCACGCTGCCCAGCAGCAGCCATTTGAGCAGGGTGCGGAAATAGGCGGCGCGCTGGGCAAACCGCAGGCGGGTGCCAATGGCGCGCAGGTCAAACTGTCGTGGAGCCATGCTCTGGCCTTTCTGCTGTCCTGAAACAAAAATGGCTTCTACCCATGCATGATGCGGGTAGAAGCCATTAACCATCGCTGGTGTAACACGAGCCTCATCGCGGGGCTGATCGTGCCAGCCCAGAATAAAGTCTAAATCTGTTTGGAATACGAGGCAAGAGCGATTGGACGGCATTGGCCTGACTGCTGCCCAACGCGCCTGTTTTGCGCTACACTCAGCGGCACAACATGATGCTTAGCTGGTGGACAGCGCATGACCGATCCCGCACCCAACCTGACCCTGTTTGATGACAATCCGTTTGACGCCTACGACTACGCCGAGTTCACGGCCGATTTCTGCGTCAAATGCAATATCTGCACGTCGGCCTGCCCGGTCGCGCCGGTGACCGCGTTGTTTCCGGGGCCGAAGACTGTGGGGCCGCAGGCGCAGCGTTTTCGTCACCCGGCAGACCGTGGCGACGACTCGCCTGACAAAAGTGTCGATTACTGCTCCGGCTGCGGCGTGTGCTCGATGGTGTGCCCGCACGGCGTGAAAATCATGGAGATGAATACGCGGGCGCGCGAACGCCTGTATGACGGCAAGATTCCGCTGCGCAACCGCGTGCTGGGTCGCGCCGAGCTGGTGGGCAAGCTGGGGCATAAATTCGCGCCGCTGCTGAACTTTGGCGCGAAAATCCGCCCGGCGCGCATCATCGCCGAGAAGATCATCGGCGTGCACCGCGATGCGCCGCTGCCCGCGTGGAGCTTCACCAGCTTCCGCGAGTGGTTCGCCCGCAACAAGCCGGTCGCAGCGCAGCCCGTCCGCGGGCAGGTGGCCTATTTCCACGGGTGCAGCGGCAATTACTACGACACGGCGGCCAGCAGGGCGGCGGTACTGGTGCTGGCGCACAATGGCTATGATGTCGTGCTGCCAGAGCAGAACTGCTGCGGGCTGCCGCTGCAAAGCAACGGTGAATTCAAGGCGGCGCGCGAGTATGCCGGGCGTAATCTCGACAGCCTGGCCGACTATGCGCGGCGCGGCGTCCCGATTGTGGGCGCAAGCACGTCGTGCACGCTCAGCCTGAAAAGCGACTACCGCGAGATCCTCCAGCTTGAGCATCCTGAGCGAGACAGCGTGTCAGCGCAGGTGTGGGACATCAGCGAATTCCTGCTTGACCTGCATCAGCGCGGCGAACTGCGCACCGACTTGTCTGCCCTGCCGCTGACCGGCCCGGTGGTGTATCACGCGCCGTGCCAGCAGAAACTGCACCATATCGGCCAGCCCGCGCTCGACCTGTTTGAGCTGATTCCGGGCATGACCGTGGAGCGTTCCGGCGCGGCCTGCTGCGGCATCGCGGGCACGTATGGCGTGAAGGCCGAGAAGTATGACATCGCCATGGAAGTGGGCAAGCCGCTGTTTGACCAGGTGCGCGCTATTGGGGCGCATCAGCCGGTCATCTGCGACAGCGAGACCTGTCGCTGGCAGATCACCCACGCGACCGGGGCCAAAAGCGTGCATCCGGTGCAGGTGCTGGCCGCCGCCTATGGCCTGATGGCGCTGTCATGAACCCGTATCATCGCGAGGTGATCGCCCGCCTGACCGACCTGTGCCCGCTGCCGCCGCCAGAGCTTGAGCTGCGCTTCCAGCCGATGTTTGGCGGGCTGGGCGGCTATGTGCGCGAGCGCATCTTTTTCGTGCTGCACAGCGAAGGCCCGGCGCTGAAATTTGCCAAACCGACGCAGGACGACCTGATGACCGTGTCTGCCGAGGCGCGCCATTTGTCCTGGACGCGCCTGTACCTGACCGTGCCCGACTATATCTGGCATGACGACGACCTGCTGCCCGCGTGGATGCAGCTCAGCATCGACGATGTGCTGGCGTGGCCGTCGAAAAAGAAGAAACGCTGACCCGCCAGCCTTACTCCCAGGAAGACTCCCCATGCCCATCGACACCCTCCAGACGACCGAATGGCTGCGCCAGCTGGTGTGCATCGACTCGGTCAATCCTGACCTCGACCCGTCCGGCGCTGGCGAGCGCGAGGCCGCTCACTGGCTGGCCGCCGCCTGCCGCACGATCGGCCTGGAGGTCGAGGTGCATGAGGTCGCGCCCGGACGCTGCAACACGATTGCGCGCTGGCGCGGGTCTGGCGGGGGCAAAAGCCTGCTGCTGACCGGCCACATCGACACCGTCAGCCTGAAAGACATGGTCGGCGACCCGCTGGATGCGCGCATCGAGGGCGACTGGATGTACGGGCGCGGGACGTATGACATGAAAGGCGGGGTGGTCGCCGCGCTCAGCGCCGTGGACGCGCTCAAACGCGAGGGCTTCACGCCTGCCGGGGACCTCGTGCTTGGCTTCGTGTGCGACGAGGAATACGCCAGCATCGGCATGGAGCATCTGGTGACCAAGGTGCGGGCAGATGCCGCCATCCTGACCGAGCCGACCGACGACCGCGTGATTATCGCGCACAAGGGCTTCGCCTGGCTGACGCTGACGACGCGTGGCGTGGCCGCGCATGGCAGCCGCTATGACCTGGGGGCCGATGCCATCCGCGCGATGGGCAACCTGCTGCATACGCTGGATGGCATGGAGCGCGACATCCTGCCCCGGCGGACGCATGCGCTGTTGGGCAGGCCGAGCGTCCATGCCAGTTTGATTCAGGGCGGGCTGGGGCTGAGCACGTATCCCGACGCGTGCACGCTGCGCATCGAGCATCGTTTGCTGCCGGACGAGCGCGGGGATGTGCTGCTGGACCTGTGGCGCGACGCGCTGGCGGACTGGCAGGCGCGGGATGCCTCGTTTCGCGGCGAGGTGACGCTCGACTTCACCCGCGAGGGCTACGAGCTGCCAGCAGACCACGCCATTGTACGCGCCGTGCAGGACGGGCTGGTCCGCGTGAACGGGGCGGAGCTGCCGGTGGGCGGGGTGCCGTTCTGGATGGACAGCGCGATTCTGGGCGCGGCGGGCATCCCCACGGTGACCTTTGGCCCCACGGGCGAGGGCGCGCATGCCGCCGTCGAGCGCGTCTCGCTGGCCAGCGTGTTCCGCTCCGCTGCTGTGCTGGCCGAGGCTGCACGGGCGTGGTGCGGGTGAGGGATAGTGCGATGCAGGTTACAATCAGTCCTGAGATGTATCAACAACTTGTCGACTGGCTCGATAGCCTGATAGATGAAGCGGGAGAGGATGAAGACCATTCATTTGCGCCGATTATAGAAGCTATCGGCGTCCTGATTACGCGGTATGAAGATGCGCACGTCCCGGAAATCACGGACCTGTAGCCCCGTTGAATCCAGCAACTTTGGTGGAATAATCCTTCTTAGTTGATTAAGGGACCGGGTGATTCCGGGCGAGGGCGCCCATGCCGCCGTCGAGCGCGTTTCGTTGCGATGCTGTGCTCGCAGAGGCCGCTCGGGCGTGGTGCGGGTGAAGTGCATCGTCGAATCAAAGGTGACCTGGATTGGTACTGCCAACACGCAATTCCGAATTGCATGCCAAGTTCCTTGGTTTCTGCCAGACGCTCGTCGCTGCCGACGACCTCGCGTTGATGATGGCGGAAGTCCTGCGCTTTGCCGTGGAGGTAACCGGCGCGCAAAGTGCTGTTTGCCTGATTTATCCGCAGCCAGACTGGTGTCCTGAAGGGCTGCTGATGGACAACTCGGCCGGGATTTTGCCATTTGATGCGAGCGGTCTTCAGCTACCTGATGATCAGCCGGATGTCACCAGTATCAGTGGTGATGGGTGGCTGGCGTTGGGATTGAATGCTGAACGGTTGGGCTGGGTATTTTTGCCGGGCGGTGGCTATGACATGGATCGGCTGGAGATGCTGTCCGTGCCGGTCAGGATGGGCATCGCCAGTTTCATTCGGGCACAGCAGCTCAGGCAGCAGGTCACGTATCTTCAGACGCACGACCATATCCTGACGAAATTACCCAATCGGCTGTACTTTCATCAAAAACTGGCGGAACTGATCGCCTCGCCTGTCCAGAACCTGGCGATTCTGGTGGTGGACATTGACGATTTCAAACGCATCAACCGTTTTGGCGGGCACAGTGTCGGCGACCAGTTTATTTACCATGTCGGGCAGATGCTGGCGCAGGTGGCAGACACGTTGCCTGGTTCCACTATCCTCGCGCGGATGGGCGGCGACGAATTCGCGTTTATCCTGATTGGTGCGGATCGTGCAGCAGCGGCGCAGGCAGGCACGCTGGTGCTGGAATCTCTTCGTCGGCCGTTTATGGTGCAAACCGCGACCTTCCAGACCACTGCCAGTCTGGGGATTTGCCTGTATCCGCACGACGGAAACTCGGTGTCTGAACTGCTGCAGAATGCTGACATCGCGATGTACCGCGCGAAAGAGGGCGGAAAAGACCAGTATCGCTTCTTTCAGCAGTAGCCAGACGGCTAACGGAGATAGTGCATGAATCTGGGCAGCAAACCACCGCGTAAAGTCTTTATCAGTTATCGGCGCGATGACAACGCCGATTTTGTCTATCACATTCGCACATGGTTCGGTATTCATTACGGCCTTGAGAATGTGTACATCGATATTGCCAGTAATCAGGCCGGCGCTGAATTCGACAAGGTCATCAAGGCGACCGTACAGGACTGTGACGTATTTGTGCCGATCATCGGCCCGAAATGGCTGAAAATCCTGGAGCAGAACCTGATCGCGAAGGCGATTGACTCTGGCAAGGTCGATTATGTGAATGAAGAGATTGCGCTGGCGGTGAAGGAAAACAAGTACATGTGCCCGATCTGCATCAAGGGCGCAAAGGTGCCGAGGGAGAAGCAGCTTCCCGCTGAAATTCGCCCGATGCTGACGCGGCACGTGATCCAGATTCCTGATGCGGAAGCGCTTTATACCAAGATGGAAAGCGTGATCGGTGATATTGAGAAGAACCTGTCACGACTCGATCAGCCGCGCAAGGAAATTCAGAAGCTGGAAGAGACCTCCCCGGCAGCAGGGCTGGCGCTGGGCTACTATAACTTCATTCAGTCAGCTGTGAGGAGCATCAACCAGAAGAAAGAGGGGTCGGACGAGTATCAGAACGATGTTGTCATCCTGGATTCGAAGGATCGGAGTGAAATCGACCGGATCGGCACAGGCGCGGCGGATCGCGCGGATGTCCGTGTCAATATTGTGGTGCCGTCCAAAATCCACTATGCCACCTTCGCCAGTGTGGGCCGGCTGAAGGAACATATGCGCGAGGCAGTCATCCGCGCCGCCGCCCGGCCGATATCCTTTCTGGCCAGCGAGAATGCCAGCGGGCATGATCTGTTTGATATCCCCACCACGCTCAGCAGCATGCAGTCATGGATTGAGCGGCGCATCAACCTGCGCTTCTCTCATCCCAGCAAGGACGAGTGGTGGCAGGATGGCAAGCGCATCGATGAACATACATGGTACCGAAGCCGGGAAGATGAAACGCAGTTCCTTCAGCAGGAGCAAATAGAGCGATTTGGATTTGTGCTGAAATGGTGGGTGGACGGAGACGACCTGGAGATCAATCAGCGTATCCGCATTTTGTGGTATGACCCCGACGACACGACTTCCGAAATGGCCTGGCTGCGCTCTATCTGGAAGTAGGGGCTTGTGCCGCCCCTGGCCAGTGTGGCAAGGACGGGGCGTGGGTACATACAGCGGGAAGCCCGGATCAGGCTTCCCGCTTTCCTCGCCATCTACCCCCGCGAGCGCGACCACTCGGCGCGGCCAAGAGCGTCCAGCGTCGCGTAGTCTTCGTCTGAAAGCTGGATGCCCGCCGCGGCGGTGTTTTCCTCCAGGTGCTTCACGCTGCCTGTGCCGGGGATCGGCAGCATCACCGGGCTTCGTTTCAGCACCCACGCCAGCGCCACCTGCGACGGGGACGCATTCAGGCGCGCGGCCATCTCGCTCAGTGTGCTGCCCGGCTGGGCCAGGCCGCCCGCCGCCAGCGGAAACCACGGGATGAAGGCGATATTCTCGCGTTCGCAGTAGTCCAGCACGTCTTCATGCTGGCGATAGACCAGGTTATACAGGTTCTGCACGCTGACGACCGGGAAGAATTTGCGGGCCGCCTCAATTTCCTCGATGCCCACTTCGCTCAGGCCGACATGGCGAATGAGCCCTTCGCGCTGCATGTCGGCGATCACCTGAAACTGTTCGTCGCGGTCGGTGCGCGGGTCGATGCGGTGCAGCTGCCACAGGTCGATGCGCTCCACGCCCAGACGGCGCAGGCTCATCATCACGCACTGGCGCAGATACTCTTTGCGCCCAACCGGGTGCCATTCATCGGGGCCGTGGCGCGTCAGCCCGCCTTTGGTGGCTACGATCATGCCGTCCTCATACGGGTGCAGCGCCTCGCGAATCAGATCCTCGCTGACATCGGGGCCGTAGGCGTCGGCCGTGTCGATAAAGTTGATGCCCAGTTCGGGCAGGCGCTTGAGCACGCGAATCGCCTCGGCGTGATCGGCGGGTTCGCCCCAGATGCCTTTGCCGGTGATGCGCATCGCGCCAAAGCCGAGCCGGTTGACCGGGATGTCGCCACCCAGCATGAAGGTGCCGCTTGCTTCTGCAATTCTTGTCGTCATCCGAAAATTCTCCACATTTTGAACCTGCGTCACAGTAATGCAGGCTAACGATGCCTCAGACGCCGCGAAACTGCAATGTCTGCGCAGGTATCTACATCGGAACTTATTTCGTCATATTTGTGATGCAGACTGTCATTGAACAGACAACAGAAAGTTAGAGAAAGCGGAACCGACCCATGCCCACTGTCACCCGCCTGACCCACGCCACGCCCGAGCTTGCCGAGCAGATGAATGCCCTGCTGGACGACGATGTCCGCTGGGACGCCGCGCAGGCCGAGCGCTTTTTTGCCGACCCGAACAACGCCCTGTTCGTGGCCTTTGAGGGCGAGCGTCCGATCGCCTTCCTGAGCGCCTACTTCCTGCAGCGGTTTGACAATTACCGCGCTGAAATCCTGTTTTACGAGATTGGCACGCACGAGGACTTTCGTCGGCTGGGCGCCGGTCGCATGCTGCTGGAGGCGTGCAAAGCCTGGGGCCGCGAACGCGGGGCCGATAACGTGTGGGTGCTGGCCTACACCGAAGACGAGCTGGCCACCTCGTTCTATCGCGGCACAGGCGCCGAGGAAGACGAAGAGACCTCGACCATGTTCACCTATCCGCTGGAGTAAGCCAGCGCCATCGCGTGCCGAAAGCCGCGCCCCGCGCTATAATCATCGCTGAAAGACTCGCAAAAATAGCCTTTTTGGAGTGTGATGATGAATGCGACGGACACCCTGCGCGGCCTCGGCTTTGAGCTGACGGACGATCAGAAGCAGTTGCAAAAGCTGGCGCGTGACTTTGCCGCCAAAGAGATCATCCCGGTAGCCGAACATTTTGACCGCACCGCGGAATTCCCCATCGACATCATCAACCGGGGGCGCAAGATCGGCCTCGTGAACCTGAATATCCCGCTGGAGTACGGCGGGCCGGGCGCGACGGTGCTGGAAGAATGCATCGTGGGTGAAGAACTGGCCTACGGATGCAGCGGCATCAGCACCGCCATGAGCGTGAACAACCTGTCCAGCCTGCCGATCATGCTGGGCGGCACCGATGCGCAGAAAGACCTGTGGCTGGGTGATCGCATGGTGGGCAGGGGTGACCTGGCGGCCTACTGCGTCACCGAGCCCGCGGCGGGGTCGAACGTGGCCGGCATCCAGACGCGTGCCGAGCGCGTGAACGGCCATTATGTCATCAATGGCTCGAAAATCTTCATCAGCAACGTGAACTATGCCAGCTTCTACACTGTGTTTGCCGTGACGGATCCGGCGAAGCGGCAGAAGGGCATCTCGTGCTTCGTCATCGACCGCGACACGCCCGGCATCACCGTGAGCAAGCATTTCGACAAGCTGGGCCAGCGTGCCGCCGATACCGCCGAGATCGTATTCGAGAACGTGGAAGTCCCTGCCGAAAATCGTATCGGCGAGGAAGGCCAGGGCTTCATGCTGGCGATGACCGTGTTCGACCACAGCCGGCCCGGCGTGGCGTCTGGCGCGGTGGGCGTGGCCCGTCGTGCGCTGGAAGAATGCGTGAAATATGCCAAAGAGCGCGAGACCTTCGGCCAGCCGATCTGGCAGCATCAGGCGGTCGGCCATAAGATCGCCGACATGGCCATCAACATCGAGGCGGCGCGTCTGCTCACGTATCAGGCGGCCTGGATGGTGGACAACGGCATCGCCAACCCGAAAGTCGTCGCCGCTGCCAAAGCCTTCGCCGCCGATATGGCCATGCAGGTCACCATCGACGCGGTGCAGGTGTTCGGCGGCTATGGCTACATGAAAGAATATCCGGTTGAAAAGCTGATGCGCGATATCAAGGTGTTTCAGATTTACGAAGGCACCAGCGAAATTCAGCGCAATATCATTGTGCGGGAACTGTTTCGTTAAGTCGGACGAGTGGGAGTGGTTATGGCGCTGCATCACAACGTGCTGGTTATCGGCGCGGGACTTTCAGGACTCATGGCGGCACGGATGTTGCAGGACGCAGGGCGCACCGTGCGCCTGCTGGACAAGGGGCGCAGCGTCGGCGGGCGCATGGCCACCCGTCGCGTGGGCGATGGCAAGGCCGACACCGGCGCGCAGTTCTTCACCGTGCGCGATGCCGAATTTGATGCGTATGTGAAAGGCTGGATCGCGCAGGGCATCGTGTTTGAGTGGTCACGCGGCTGGAGCGATGGTAGCCTGAATCCCGCCCGCGACGGGCATCCGCGCTATGCGGTGCGCGATGGCATGAACGCGCTGGCGAAGCATCTTTCCAACGGGCTGGACTTTGCCGTCAATGTCGAGCTGCAATCGGTGCGCCGCACCGTGACCGGCTGGCAGCTGACCGATACCGAGGGTGAGGTGTACGCAAGCGATGCAGTGGTGCTGACCGCGCCCGTCCCGCAGTCGCTGAAGCTGATCGACAACGGCGGCGTTGTGCTGCCCAAAGAGGCCCGTGCCACGCTCGATTCAGTGCAGTATGAGCCGTGCCTGGTGATTATCGCCGAAGTGAATGGCGCCACCGGCCTGCCAGCGCCCGGCGCGATGCAGCGCCACAACAGCAATCTGTACTGGATTGCAGACAACGAGCGCAAAGGCATTTCCAAGACGCATCTGCTGACGATTCAGTGCAGCGGGCCATTCTCTCGCGCGCTGTGGGACCTGCATGACGAGGAAGTGGTGCGCAAGGTGCGCATCGACCTGATGCCGATTATGGGCACCGATGCATTTGAAATCACAGCGGCGCAGGTGAAGCGCTGGCGCTATTCGCGGCCTGTGTCGGATCTGCCCGGCGATTATCTGCTGGTGGATGTGGCCGATGCGGCGGGATCGACGGCGCCGCTGCTGTTTGTGGGCGATGCGTGGTGCGGCGCGCGCGTGGAAGGCGCGTTTGTCAGTGGGCTGCGCGGTGGCCGTGCGCTGGCCGAAAAGGTGGGCAAATAGAGCATAATTCCATCGTATACTAGCGGTATCATCAGATATGGAGAGGGGTGAGCACAATGAGCGCCCTGGAACAACAGCTTATCGAACGCATCCGGCAGATGGACGAAAAGTCCAAACAGCGCGTGCTGGAATTTATCGATCAAGACCAGTCGGCACAACCGAAAAAGCAGGGTTACGCCGCTCTCGAAGAAGTGCGCCGACTGGCAAAGCTGTATGCCCAGCCGCGGCAGGATCATCAACCGGGCGCGGTGGAACTGATACATGAGGCGAGGGAAGAGCGTCTGAATGCCTTACTGGGTGATTGATGCGGGCGTATTTATCGTCCGGGCGCTGGATGAGCCTCTAGCCGGTACAGCCGACCAGTGCCTGATGTGGATGTGGCAGCACAGTTATCAGATTGCCGCGCCGACACTGTTTCGCTATGAGATTACCTCTGTGCTGAGGAAAGCTGTGCATCAGGGACGTATAGCACCCGATGCAGCACCGCTATTTCAGCGGGCGATTTTCGCGCATGACATCACCTATTTCCTTGATGACCTGCTGCTGGCGCGGGCGCAGGAAATTGCCGCGGCGCTGAACATGCCCACGGCCTACGATGCCCAGTATGTGGCGGTGGGCGAGCGGCTGGGCGCACCAGTGTGGACGGCGGACAGGAAGTTCGCTGCGGCCGCTGCATCCTACGGCGTGCGCTGGCTGGGCGACTTCACGCCAGACGCATTCCCCGTGTAAAATACAAACAGGCCGCGCCGAAGATTATTTCCAGCGCGGCCTGTTCTCTTGTCTGGCAATCGTGTGAGCTACGTCACAGTGGCGTTGGTAAACATCTTCTTCAGCGCGATACCGGGGGTATTCTGCTTCAGGTAGGTGATGTTGTCCCCGCTGAACGGCTTTGGCGTCATCTTGAAATAGGTGACGAGGGCGTTTTCCTTCACCACATTCGGCACCTTCAGCAGCTCCAGCAGCGTGGTATTGACCGGCGCACCGGGCAGCGTGCTCTGCATGATGATGACGGGCAGCTTCAGCAGGCCGGCGGGCGCGGGGAACAGCGCGCGGCTGGTGCCCATCGCCTTGAAGATACGCTTTTCAATTTCTTCCAGCGTCAGCACTTCCGGGCCGCCCAGCTCAAATTCCTTGCCAATCGTGCCGGCATCATCCAGCGAGCGAACAATCGCTTCGACCACGTCGTCGATGTGTACGGGCTGGAAGGTCGCCTTGCCGCCGCCGATATTCGGGAAAATCAGCGGGGTCAGCGAGACCAGGCGCGAAATTGAATTGAAGAATTCGTCCTGCTGGCCGAAGATGGCCGACGGGCGCACGGCTGTCCACTGAAGCTTGCTGGTGGCGACATATTCCTGGGCGCGGCCCTTGCTGCGCAGGAAGCGCGAGAAATGATCGGGTGTGGCGCCATTCTGGCTGACATTGATGAAGCGCATCACGCCTTCAGCTTCGGCGGCATCGACCAGATTGATCGTGCCCTGATAATTGACTTCGTCGTAGGTGGCGTCGCCGCGTTCCATCGGGATGGCCACGGTGTGCACGATGGCGGTGATGTCGCGCATTAGCGGGGGCAGCGTGCTGCGTTCGGTCACATCGCCAGAGACGATCTCGATCTTGTTCTCCAGGTCTTTCAGGCGGAGGCTGGCTTTGTCTGCATTGCGCACCATCGCGCGCACCTGCTTGCCCTGTGCCACCAGACGACGAACCGTATTGTTGCCCACAAATCCGGCTGCGCCGGTTACGAGAATGGCCATGCTGAAACCTCCAGCGAATGCAGTATTTCAAATGAATGGCTATCAGTGTAACAGCAGCGTATGAATGAGGGATTAGCGGTTCGCCTACGGCGCGTGAAGCGTAATCGCGACCAGCCCAAGCGCATCGGCGCTGGCACCGCGCGCACCACTGGTTAAATTGCCGATGTTTTCGATCCTCAGCCTCTCGTTCGGCGCGTCCATGGCATACAGCCCAACCAGCACAAGATAATGCCCCGGTGGCAGGTCAGCGGGCAGGGGGATGGCGTGGTTGTCGGCAATCAATGTGTCAGGTGGCCACGATGTCGTTGGCGAAAGCCCGTTGGCCGGCTCGGTATCGCGCTGCGCGACGATCGTATGGCTGGCGTCGATCAGGTGGATAAATACCTTGTAGCGTTCAGTCACCGGTTGCCCGGTGCGCCACCACAGGCGCAGCTGCACCACATCGCCGGGCACAAAGTCCACAGCGTTCAATTCGGCGTTGGACAGGACAATACCGTGTTCCCATTGTGAACCCAGGCTGAGGGTGACTTCGAGGTCGTCAGGCATGACATAGCGCGCCAGACGCACATCCCCGTACCAGCGTTCGCCCGCTGCAAACGTCTGCTCTGAAAGCGTCGCTGCCACCACGCCACTCGGGTCGCGCTCGGCCTCGCCCCAGTAAACGACGAAAGCCCGTTCATAGGTTTCGACCAGCCGGCTGACCTCCGCCGCTGTCTCCGCATCGTTTCCGCCCAGGCCCTCTGGCAGGCCGATTACGGGCAGGTCACCATCGTAGTAATAGCCGAACACCTCGGCCTGATTGGGCGCGTTCAGCACGATCACGTCACCGGGCTGCTCGATGCGCAGGATGTCCTGGGCGATGCCACGGTAATTCGCCCGCTGAAGCTCCGGCGCAGCAGACAACCCGCTCACCCCGCTGATAAGCTGAAGGGTGATCCACAGCGTGACGCCGACGGCTGCACTGCGGGCCGCCAGGAGCGCGCGTCTGCCACGGGCGCTGTTGGTCGCCCGCACGATGCGGTCCAGATGCCACAGCGCGGCCACCCCACCCGCCATCCACATGGACAGGCCCAGCTGCGCGGGCAGCATCAGCTTGAGATTTTGTTCGCGGGCCATTCCCAGCGCGATGAACAGGCCGGTGGGCAGGGCGACCCACAGCAGCGGCAGCAGTGGATGCGGCCACAGGCGGCGCGGCGATGCTTCATGCGGGCGATAGAGCAGGCCGAAGATCAGCAGCAGCACGGGCAGGGCATAGCCCGCGCCCAGCGCCACCAGCCCGAAGGCATACTGCCCGAACAGCGTGTACAGCGAGAGTGGGAAGGGGATGACATCGGCGCCGGTCTGCTGCCAGCCGGAAAGCTGGGTCAGTGCGGTGGGCAGCCAGGGCAAAAACAGCGCCAGCCCCAGTAGACAGGCCGCTGCGTAATGCCCCAGCAGGCGCAGCGCATGCTGACGGTCACGCGGCCAAACAGCCACGATGCAGATCAGCGTGAAGGCCCCGCCGGCCAGCATGAACAACGGAAAGGCATACTGCGTGTACAGCCCGGCCGCCATGACCAGCCCAAGCAGGACAGCGCGCCTTCGCGTGGGACGGCGGATGAGCAGCAGCGTGAGAAGCATCATCGCCACGACGCACAGCCCCAGCAGCGCATACATGCGCGTTTCCTGCGCGTAATACAGGCTGAAGCTGTTGAGCGCGGTGAACAGCGCGGCGATCACGCCGGCGGCGCGGCCAAAGGCACGCCGACCCAGCGCGAATGTCAGCGCGACGGCCAAGATGCTGGCAAAGGCCGACAGACCGCGCAGGGCCAGCTCGCTGGTGCCTGCCAGCCGCGTCCAGGCTGACAGCAGCCAGTAGTAGCCGGGCGGGTGAATATCGCGGGCGGCATTGGCGGCAATATCGGCCAGCGAGCGCGTCGCCTGCACATAGCTGTTGCCCTCGTCGTTCCACAGCGACTGCGCCGTGATGCCGTGAAAACGCACGGCCGCGGCGATCAGCACGATGCCCAGCATCAGGCCCAGATACAGCCACGGCGTGCGCGACGTGCGGCCATTCATCTGGCGAAGCGGCGCCACAGAGCGCGCAGGATGCCGATGCCCAGCACCAGCCCGACGCCCAGCCCGGCCAGCAGCAGCGGCTGAATGTGCAGCCAGCTGTGGTCGCTGACGACGACCGCATCCAATGCGAAGGCGTCTTCCGCCGCCAGCCCGAATGTGTGTGCCCCTGCCAGCCAGTCAGACGCATAGAGCTGTACGTCCAGCCAGCCATCCGCCAGCGCGCGCGCCGCCAGCGGCTCGATGACCTGCCCGTCACGCGTGAAGGTGATCGACCGCAGCTCGTCATCGGGGCGCACGCGCAGCGAGACATGCGTGCCATAGGCGCTGAAACTGGCAGCATCGGTCAGCAGCGCGTCCTCGAACTGTGCGCCGGCCAGGCCGGTTTGCCGGATCGGGCTGGCAGTCTCGATGGCCCAGTCTGATGCCTGATGCACGCCGTGGTACAGCGTTGGCGTCAGCCCGGTGATGTAATCGCGCATGGCATTGTATACGGGCAGGGGCGTGAAATCCGGCTCCAGCATGCGGAAGTAATACCACGACTGGTTGGCGCGGTCCGGCGAGGGCAGCTTGAAGAACCACACGTTCATCACGCCCACGTAGGGGAAATCGCGTAGCACGCGGGCATACGCCTGCGGCAGATAAGCCGCGGCCTGTTCGCGGGTGACCACGCCGAAGCCTTCGCGGGCCGTCACATCGGCGGGCACTTCCGGCGCGTCGATCGGGTTCCAGGCCGCCTCGCTGATCCACAGGGCTTTATGGGCGTCGCCATTGGCCACCATCAGGTCACGCAGATACTGCTGGCGGGCAAAATTCTGATGGAACACGCTCAGGCGCTGGTCCGTGGGGCCGCTGAAGAAGCCGTACCCCTGCGCGGCGGCCACGTCGAAGCAGCGGCCCGCGCCCGCCTCATACATGCGCTCCATGTAAATCAGCTCGTTCAAGTCGCGCAGATTCAGCGCCAGCGTGGGCGAGAGCGCCGGCCCGATGACGACCGCGTCGGGATTGGCCGCCTTGATGGCATCGTAAGCGGCGCACAGCAGCTCGGTGAACTGCTCCGGATTGACAGCCTGCTCACCCCATTCGGGATAGATATTCGGCTCGTTCCAGATCTGGAAATAGCGGATGCTGTCGCGGTAACGGTCGGCCACTGTCCCTGCAAATCTTGCAAAGTCATTCAGGTCGTCCGGCGGGGCAAAATCACCCGGAATCGTCTGCGACCACGCGGGCGGATTGCCGATGCGCGCCTGAATCTCGATGTCATACTGATCGGCCAGCGCGACGATCATGTCATATTTGGCCCACGCGTCGACGCCGTTCGGGTCGTTGCGCCGGTCGATGAAGTCGCCGCGCCCGTGAATCTCGATGTCTTCCCACACAAACTGCTGGCGAATCCAGTCGAAGCCGGCGTCGGCGATCATCTGCATCTGCTGTTCGCGTTTGGCTGGCTCCACTTCCTGTTCCAGGAACGTGTTCACGCCAAACGGGCTGACATCGGCATGCTGGATGGGCACGCTGTCGGCCAGGTTCAGCGGCGGACGCAGAAAATTCCCCGTCCACTCGACCATGCCGCGCACCTGGGCCAGCGGCCGTTCTTCGCCGGTGACGCGGTAAAACAGCCGCCACGCCAGCCCCTGATTGGCCAGGTCCAGCCCCAGCAGCAGCGTAAACACCAGCAGCGCGCCAGCCGCTGCCGCCACCGGGAGATAGTACTTTCGGATGATTCTGGTATTCATACGGCGAATAGTCCGACACCTTTTTTGAAATTGAGCGACATAAAGCACATGCCGTTTGTTCAGAGCGCCGCAATTTGCGAGCGAAAGAGGACGAAAATGCGCTTCGAGTTTGACCGCGATTATATCTTCATTTACGGCCCCGAATGGGCGGATGAACTGGAAGACTGCCTGCGCCGTGATGCGCTGGCCATGCGCGTGATGAATCGCCTGAATCTGACCTTCGCCGATATCCGCCGCTATTATCTGGCCAAGCCGTATTTCCAGCGCGTGCGCGCGTGGTTGCTCGATCAGGCAGACCGCACGATTGACCCGGTCGAACTGCTGCTGACGGCCGTGTGCCAGGAAAAGGCGACGTCGTCACGGCGCGCAGGCTAGCTTTCGCAGTACTGATGGGCGCGGGCCGCCCGTCGCCGGGCGCGATTCATATCGTCGCGCAGGGCACGGGCCGCCGCCGCCGGGTCATCCGCATGCTGGATGCTGCGCGACGCATTCACGATCAGCCCGCCGCCGCCCCTGTCCAGCCCGTTGGCCATCACCGCATCCACATCGCCGCCCTGCGCCCCGATGCCTGGCACCAGCAGCGGCATATCGCCCACGATGCGGCGCACCTGTTTCAATTCTTCGGGATACGTCGCCCCCATGACCAGCATGATATTCCCGTGCGCGTTCCAGGCATTCGCTGCCCGGTCGGCCACCACCTGCCATAACGGCCTGCCGCCTGCGTCCAGCCCCTGCAATTCATCCGCGCCCGGATTGCTGGTGTGGCACAGGATGATGCTGGCCTTGTCGGCGCGTTCCAGAAACGGCCGGATCGCCTCGCCGCCCAGGTACGGGTGCAGCGTGATCGCGTCGAAGCCCAGATGATCGAAAACGGCCGTCGCATACTGCGCATTCGTGCTGCCGATATCGGCGCGCTTGGCGTCGCAGATGGTCAGGATATCCGGGTGCCGCTCACGCAGATATGCCATCGTGTCGGCCAGGTCGCGCCAGCCGTCCGCGCCGCGCGCCTCATAATAGGCCATGTTCGGCTTGTAGGCGCAGGCAAAGGCATACGTCTGCTCGATGATGTGTTTGTTGAAGGCCAGCACATCCCCGCCAAACTGGGCGGGAATCTTCGCGGCATCGGTGTCCAGCCCCACGCACAGCAGCGAGTCGATGGCCGCGGCGCGCGCCCGGTATTTGGCGACCGCGTCCGTCATGTCAGGCCCCGTTTGCTGGCCCAGCCGTGCGGATCGGCCAGCCATTCCTGCACAGTCGTGCGTTCTGCCTCGGTGAAAAAGTCATCCGCGTCCAGAATCGCCTGAAAATTGGTCAGCGTGTGCAGATTGACATGCGCATCCGCGAACGCGATGAGCGATTCCGGGAAGCCGTAGCTGATGATGCTCAGGCAGTCATTGACGATGGCGCCGGTATCGCGCAGGGCGTGCACCGCGCTCAGGCTGCTGCTGCCGGTCGTGATCATGTCCTCCACCAGCAGCACGCGCATTCCCACCACCGAACCGCCTTCGACGCGGTTTTTGGTGCCGTGGTCTTTCGGCTGTTTGCGCACAAACACATGCGGCTTCTCGATGGCATAGGCCAGCGCCGCGCTGTGCGGGATGCCCGCCGTCTCGATGCCCGCGATGACATCATATTCGATGCCCCGCGACGCGATCAGCCCGGCAAATGCCCAGATGACCACGCGCCAGTCGCGCGGGTAAAAGGGCAGGCGCCGGTTATCGACATAGACCGGCGACAGGATGCCCGATTTAAAGCGGACCGGCTCTGTCTCGTTGTAGCCCACAGCGCCGATTTCCAGCAGTGATCGTGCGACGTGATGTTCGTTCATGACGGCCTCGCAGTCTGTGTGATGCCGATGGTACCACGACTAAATGGATGACCCATTTTACGCGTCCTGATGCAGTTTCGCTTGTAAGTCCAATTCGTGCGACACGATCGATGCCGCCAGCAGGCCGCGATAGATCAGCGCGGAGTAAAGCTGCACCGCGCTTGCCCCGGCCTGCATGAAGTCGTGCGCCGCAGCGCCATCGAGGGCGCCGCCGCAGCCGATGATGTCCAGCGGCGCGTCGGTTTGGTCGCGCAGATGGGCGATGCGCTGGCAGGTGTCCAGCGCCGCCGGATGCAGCCGTCCGCCGCCCACGCCTGCCGTCAGCGACGGGTCGGAGGGTGCCGGCTGGCCGAGCGTATTGGTGGTCACCAGTGCACGCACGCCGGTCTCAGCGCAGGTCTCCACCAGCGCGGCAAGCTGCGCATCGCCCAGGTCAGGGGAAATTTTCAGCCACAGCGGGCCATGCCCGCCAATCACGGCCCCCACAGCCTGGCACAGCGCACGCGTGCGGTCGCGGGTCTGATGGCCGCGCGGGTCATCCTCGGTGTTTGGGCAGCTCACATTCAACGTGAACCAGGCGGGCGTCAGACCCGCCGCCACAAAAAAGCTGAACGCTTCGGCGGCTTCGTCGCGTTCCTGCGCCGGGTCGGCCACGCCGGGGCTGACCGCCACATTGAGGCCAAAGACGTCCGGCAGGTCTTGTTTATGCGCAGCAAGAAACGCTGCTGCCGCCCGTGCCCCCGGATTCTTCAGCCCGACGCGATTCTGTGTGCTGCGTGCCCCTGCGTCGCGCCAGATCACGCGGCCTGGGTTGCCCAGCCGGGGCCAGCGCGTGTAACTGCCGAATTCGACCGCGCCGCACAACGCGGGCATCAGCCGCCAGCCGGGGATGATATTGCGCCCGGCCTCCACGGCGCGCAGCGCGGCGTCTTCATCCGCGAAGCCATCGCCTTTGACCAGCCCGGCAGCGATCATCACGGTGGAGGGCAGCGATACCCCACCCGCTGTGACCGGCGCTGTCCCGCTTTCGACGGCGCGGCGCATAACGCGTGCCATGGCTGGGAATATTCCGGCGCTGTCGCCGACGCGCATGACCCGCACAAACAGGTCATGCGCAGCCTGTGCGTCCATCGTGAAGACGAGCGGACGGGCAGCGCGGTAAGCCAGGTCGGCGGCGGACAGCAGGAATCGCGCCATCAGGCAAACATCCCCCGGACATTCCCGCCAGAGCCGGGCGCGGCCAGCACGTGCCCGTCCTCGAATATCGTTTGCCCGCGCAGGACGACTTTCTTCACGCGGCCATTCACGGTCATCCCCTCGAACGGAGACCAGCCGGGCAGGGTGCGGAACATGCCGCGTTCGAGCGTGTATTCCTCGTCAAAGTCGATTTCGGTGTAGGTGTCGCCGCCATAGGCGATGTTGAAGATGCGCGCCGCGTTGAGCGTGACCAGCTCGGCCAGGCGCGCCATGGTGATGCGCCCCTGTTTGACGGCCGTGCACATCAATGGAATCGTGGTCTCCAGGCCGGGCACGCCGTAGGCTGGCTTTTCGGCGGCTTTGTCGGCCAGTGAGTGCGGCGCGTGATCGCTCTCGATCACATCGACGGTGCCATCGGCCAGCGCCGCCCACAGCGCTTCGCAGTCGGCCTGCGTCTTCAGCGGCGGCTTCATCATGCCGTGCGCCCCCAGCCGCGCCAGGTCGCCCTCGTGCAGATAGAGGTGATGCGGGCACACGCCCAGCGTCACCAGCAGGCCTTCTTCTTTGGCGGCGCGCAGATAGTCAATTTCCTGCGCCGTGCTGATGTGGCAGAAATGCGTGCGCACGCCGTATTTACGTACCAGCGCCAGAATCTCCAGCACGGTCTCGTTTTCGGCATGCACGGCGATCGGCTGGCGATTGCGCGAGGCTTTCCAGGCGGCGAAATGCGCCTCGCGCAGCGCCTGGTCTTCGATCAGCAGTTCGCCGGTCGTCTCGTTGCAGTACATTTTCATGCCGCACACGTCCGCGCCCACCTGCGCGAATACCTGCGCGTCCGGATGCTGGCCTGCGCCGTAATACACGCCCCAGTCGGTTACGGCCTCGCGGCCAATTTCGGCCAGCTTGTAGGCCAGCGCGTCGGGGGTGGTGGTGCTGGGCAGGGTGTTGGGCATGTCCAGCACGCACACATAGCCGCCCGCCAGCGCAGCAGTCGTCTCGCTCAGAAAAGTGCCTTTGTGCGCCCAGTCCATGCCGCGCAAATGTACATGCACGTCAATCGGCGCGTGAAGTGTCAGGATGCGTCCCATAGGCTACGGCTTCACCGTGCCCAGCACGGCGGCCAGGATCGCCATACGCACGAACATGCCGTTCTCCATCTGTTTGAAATAGGCGGCGCGTGGATCGCGGTCGAGCGCGTCGCGCTGGGCGGCATCGCCCATTTCATTCTTGCGCGGCAGCGGGTGCATCAGGATCATGTCTGGTTTGGCGCTGGCCAGCACGTCGGGCGTCATCACAAAGGCATCGCGGATGGCCTCGTAATCGGCGCGGTTGTCGAAGCGTTCTTCCTGCACACGGGTCCAGTAGACGACGTCGCTGTCGGGCAGCACATCAGCCAACGTATCCGTCTGCACGAGCGCGATATTGCGCTGGCGCAGGTATTCAACGATGTAGTCGGGCATTTGCAGCATATCCGGCGAGACGAGCGCCAGCGTGCAGTCTTTCGGCTCCAGGCGGCCGATCAGCTTGGCCAGCGAATGCACGGTGCGCCCGTGCTTCAGGTCGCCCACCATGGTGATCATTTTGCCGCTGGTGCCGCCCTTCAGGTCGACGATGGTGAACATATCCAGCAGCGCCTGGGTGGGATGCTCGCCCACGCCGTCGCCGCCGGAAATCACCAGCGTGCGATGGCCAAGCTGTTCGCCAAGCTGATCGAGATACCAGGCTGCCTGATACGATGAGCCGACTTCCGGGTGGCGCAGCACGATCACATCGGCATAGCACGCGGCCGCGCGGATGCTGTCGGCCAGATCTTCGCCTTTGTAGACCGACGAGAACTGCACGCCATTGCTGGCCGCGATCACACGCCCGCCCAGCCGACGCATGGCCGCCTGAAAGCTCATGTCGGTGCGCGTGCTGGCTTCGTAAAAGAGCGACGCCATCACGTGGGTGGCGCACAGCTCGATCAGCGAACGGTCGCCAGCGCGTACGCCCTCGCGAAACCTGAACACGACATCAAACAGCGCGCGCAGGTCTGCTTTGGAAAACTGGTCAACGGTGACGATGTGTTTGCCGGCAAAACTGCCGTCGATGGGGGTAGGTTTGTGCAGGGACAAAAACGGCTGTGACTGGCGGTGCTGACTGGCGGCTGAATCGGTCATAATGCCTCCCGCAAAGCGTCATATACAGGACACAGGGCGGACCGCGCGGCTGCCAGTGCGGCGGGGCATAAGCCGCACGGTCAAAGTATGCTACTTGATGAAGCGCGCCGGGGCAATCGCCATTTTGCGCACGGCGCAAACTGCGTATTTGCGCGTCTTAGCTGAGGGAATTACACTCATGGTTGAAGGGAAAAAGATGATTCTGTAATACATTAACTCTGGAGGGGGAATCCCATGATCAAGGAATTTCGTGATTTTATCATGCGCGGCAACGTGCTCGATCTGGCGGTCGGTATCATCATCGGCGCGGCCTTCACGGCCATTGTCGGGTCGCTGGTGGCCGATCTCATCAATCCGATCATCGGCCTGATTATCGGCGGCATCGACCTGACGGGCATCGTCATCACGCTCAAAGCCGCTGAAGGCGATATCCCCGCCGTCACGCTGAATGTGGGTAATTTCCTGCAGGCCATCATCAACTTCCTGATTATCGCCTTCGTCGTGTTCATGCTGGTGCGCCTGGCCAACCGCATGATGACGCTGGGCAAGAAGAAGGAAGCCGCCGAAGAAGCTGCCGCCGAGGCCGCCGCCCCGCCTGACCCGATCCTCGTCTCGCAGCAAGAGCTAAAGGCCAGCATCGACCGGCTGACCGAGGCCATGCGCGCAAAGTAAGCCTGTGACACGGTGACTAACCTCACCTCGTTTCGCTGCGCTCAACTGCCCCTCTCCATTTGGAGAGGGGCAAAAACCCGTCAGGGTTTTGGGGTGAGGTTGGCTGTATTTCCCCTCAGTCGCATTTCCTGCCGAATAAAGAAGACCGCTTTCTCACAAATGATTCATAACGCGCTCACCGGTTATTTACGGGGCGGGTTTATCTTTAATTACATAAAGCACTGAACTGGGCAGCAATGCCAAACATGGTGAGCGACGTATTGTAATCAACACAGTTCAGTAACTTTGGGCAGTATGCCCTCCCTCAACGAACCGCCTGACGTGCCCCCCTCATGTCAGGCGGTTTCGTGTGTTAAACAGCCTTTGGTATACTGACCGAATCGGAGCGTTTTTCGCGAAAGGCCACGCTGTTTATGCCCATATTGTCGTTTAAAGATGGAAAAGATATCGAAGTGCCGTCCGGCAAGCGCCTGGTGCTGGCGATTCAGGATGCCGGCATCGACATTCTGCACCGCTGCGGCGGCCATGCCAAATGCACGACCTGCCGCGTGACCGTGCTGCGCGGTGAACCCGCCCGCATGACGCAGGCGGAGTATGAGCGCCTGGAGGCGCGTGGGCTGCTGGGTGAATTTCGCCTGAGCTGCCAGATGCTGTGCGAACAGGATATGACGCTGGTGGTCGCCAACACCGTGGCCAACAGCGACGTTGAGGATTCTGGCCCGCGCCCTGCGCCTGAGATCACGCCCACGCCAGTGTGGATCGATGCGCCGACGAAGGCCGCCCCATCCGCCGACGGCTAGGCGCGTGTGCAGGCCGGTGTGGGCTGCTGTGTCTGAAAAGTGTGGGTGTGGGACAACAAGGCAGTGGGCGCAGGGCGTATCTGCTGCCTGAACGGGCGAGACGTGGCGCGCGCCTGTCTGCTTATTCTGCCTGAGCCAGCGGTAGGTAGGTGTAGAAAATAGAACCGCCCTCTGCGGGGCAGTCTACGCCGATGCTGCCGCCCTGGGCCTCCACCAGCATCTTGACGATCCACAGGCCCAGCCCGGAGCTGGATTCTCCGGCGGTGGGGCGTGTGCTCAGCTTGCTGAACATCTGGAACAGCTTGCCGCGTTCCGCTGCGGGGATGCCGGGGCCCTGGTCTGCCACGCAGAAGCGCGCAAACTGGTCTTCCGTCTCCACCCACACCGTGACCGTGGAGTGGGGCGGGCTGTATTTGATCGCATTGCTCAGCAGGTTGCTGGCGATCTGGTTGAAGAAGCGAGCGTCTGCCATAAGCGCGACCGGAGCAGGGGTATAGCGGATGGTCGTGCCTTTGTTGTCGGCCGTCATCGCATACTGCTCGACGACTTTCTGGATGACATCGTTGGCGTCAAAGCTCTCGATTTCCGGCGTCAGGCGGCCGGGCTGATAGGTGGAGGCATCCAGAAAGACCCGGATGAGCTCCTGCATATCGTTCAGTGTGGTGTCTACATTATCGAGGATGCTGCTGCCCTGCGGGTGGCCGGCCACGATCTCGCGCAGCAGATACTGGGCCATGCGCAGGTTGGTCAGCGGGCCTTTCAGGTCGTGGCTGACGATGCGCAGGAAGCGCTCCTGCATCTCCTGGGCCTCGCGCAGTTCCACGATTTTGGCCTTGTAGGCATCGCTGAGCTGCTTCAGGGCAAGCTGGGTGTGGATACGGGCGCGCAGCACCGGGATGTTCACAGGTTTGGAAATGTAGTCGTTGGCGCCCAGCTGCAAGCCCTCGACCACGTCTTCGCTTTCGTGGCGGCCGCTGATGAGCACCACCGGCAGGTCTGCCAGCGCCTCGCTGTCGCGGATGGCCTTCAGCACTTCCAGGCCGTTCATGCCTGGCATCATAATGTCCAGCAGCACCGCGTCAAAGGCCTGCCCGCTTTGCAGAATATCAAGCGCGTCCTGGCCATTGCTGGCGGTCGTCACTTCGCACTCTTTGCCCAGCGTGCGACGCAGCAGCATCATGCTGCCGGGGTCGTCATCCACCACGAGCACCCTGGGCATGCGCAGCATGATGGGCGAGCCTGTGTTGCTGAATTGGGACATCGTAAGCATTACGTTTTCCGGTTGTAACACGATTTCACCCAGATTGTAACACGCTCGTACAAAGTGATTGCACAATGAATTTCATTTTGCATAAAACTCCATGGTTCCTGCACAAAGGAATTATGAAATTCTTCGGTAGAAAGTCGCGGCCTCTGGCAGCAAAGCGCCCGCGCCGCGCTTTCTGATTCCGCGTAAATGCGCTACTATAGCGGTCACCTGCCAGAGATACCGTTCACATCGGGCCGCTTCATGATCGCGCGTTCACGTCAATCGCTTGTCCTCACCGTGCTGATGATCCCTGTCGTGCTGCTGCTCACCTACCTGGTGCTCAGCATCACTGCGACGACGGCCACGACGGCGCAGTCTACCAGTGCCGACAGCCCGGAAGTGGCCTACGCGCAAGCGGTGAACCAGTTCCTGAACACGTCGACCGCCCCGGCTGTCGCGGCCCAGGCGTCTCAGGTGCCGCCCACGTCCGCGCCCACCAATACGGCCTCAGCCACGGCCACAGTGCCGGTCAATCCCACCCATGTGGTGGCGCGTGGCGATACGCTGTCCACGATTGCATCCTTTTATGGCGTCACCGTGAGCCAAATAGCGTCGGCCAACAGCCTGACGAATATTAACGCGCTGATGGTGGGCCAGACGCTGCTGATTCCGCGCTACGAGCCGACCAGCACGCCGTCCTCGCTGGTGACGCTGTCGCTGGTAACGCCGATCGCCTTCCTGACCACCAGCCCGACGCCCTCGCCCACGCCGCTGGAATCCGCCACGCCGACGCCGACCGAGACGCCAATTCCCTCAGCCACGCCGATTCCCAGCGAGACGCCGCTGGTGATTCCCACGCTCGACCCGACGCTGGCGGTCGCTGCGATGATGGGCCTGCAAACGCGCACCGCGCCCAACGATGCCCAGCAGATGCTGGTGGGCGAGCTGGATGATCCGCCGATCAGCTCGGTGCCGACGGCGGTGGTGTTTGGCACCCGCGGAGACGACAGCATCAACGGGCTGTCGCTGGAGCAGTATATCCTGCTGGACGCGCCAACGCGCCAGCGCGTGCGCGAGATTTTCGCGCTTGGCCAGTCGATGGGGCGCAACCCGAATGCGTTCGCCAAGGTGGGCGACAGCACCATCGAAAGCCCGTACTTCATGGACCGCTTCGACTTCCCCGATGAAGGCTATAACCTGGCGCAGTATGCCTGGCTTCAGCCGACCATCGACTGGTTCCGCGGCTCGTTTGGGCGCAACAGCCTGGCCGTGCGTGTGGGCATGCACACCTGGTCTGCGCTCGACCCGATGTGGGCCGACCCTTATCAGTGCGAAAGCGGCGAGACCGTGCTGGCCTGCGAGTTCCGCATCCAGAATCCGGCCTATGTCTTTATTCGCCTCGGCTCGAACGATGTCGGTGTGCCGACCTATGTCGAGAACAGCATGCGCGAAATCATCGAATACTGCATCGCGCAGGGCGTCGTGCCGATCATTGGCACCAAGGCCGACGATTTTGAAGGCAACGACACCAACAATGAAATTTTCCGCCGTCTGGCGCGGGAGTACCGCGTGCCGCTGTGGGACTTCAACCTGCTTGCGCTCACCATTCCCGGTCGCGGGCTGGGCAGTGACGGCACGCATATGACCACGTTTTACGCGCACGACTGGAGCGACCCGAACGCGCTGCGCACCGGCCACGGCGTGCATTCGCTGGCCGGGCTGATCGTGCTGGATACTGTCATGCGCGCCGCCTACGGATCCTGATGCCGATGCGCCGACTTTTCTCCCGCGAGAACCTGTTTGCGCTGGGCCTGTGCCTGCTGCTGGCACTGCTGCTGATCGTGACGACCAGCACGGCGCCGCAGTGGATTTACCAGGGGTTCTAGGCGCGTGGACTTCCCCCAGATTGGCATCCTTCTGGCAGCCGCCGCGCTGTATGTGCTGTTTCTGCCCGCGCGCTGGCGGCCGACGTTTCTGATGGTCGGCAGCGTGGTCGGGCTGTTCTGGCTTCAGCCGACGCTGCCCGTGCGCTGGCTGGATTACACGCTGCCGGCGCTCACGCTGGTGATTGTCGCGCTGTGCTGGCGGCTGACGCTGGCCCCCGATGCACGCGTCACCCGTGCTGACTGGCTGGCGCTGGCGCTGACGGCGGGCATCGCCGCGCTGCTGCTGCTGCCGCGCTATATCGAGCTGCCGCCCGCGCTGGAAATCACGTCACGTCCGCCGCCCGCTGAAATCACCATTCCGCTGGTCGCTGGTTTGAGCATCGCCGGGATGCTGCTGGCGCGCCTCGCTTCTGGCACGCGGCGCGGCCTGCTGGCCGGAGTGTTCGTGCTGGCCGGGCTATTCGTGCTGCTGAAGTTTTCCCCGCTGACGACGACGCTGGCCGGGCTGGCCAGAAGCACCACCGGGCAGGATGCCGCGCTGGCCTCGCCGGTTGACCTGGGCTGGCTGGGCTTCTCGTATATCGCCTTTCGCCTGATACACACGCTGCGCGACCGGCAGACGGGCATCCTGCCCGCGCTCGGCTTCCGCGACTATCTCTCGTATGTGATTTTCACGCCCGCGCTGGTGGCCGGCCCGATCGACCGCGCCGAGAATCATGGCGCTGCCGTGGCCGGGCTGGCCGAAGCGCGCCTGCGTGACCCGGCGCGCATCACGACCGCGCTGGGGCGCATCGCCGTCGGGCTGTTCAAGAAGTTCGTGATTGCCGACACGCTGGCGATCTTCAGCCTGGGCCCGCTGACGGCCTCGCAGGCCGATGGCGCAGGCGCGACCTGGGTGCTGCTGTACGCGTATGCGTTCCGGCTGTTCTTCGACTTCAGCGGTTATACCGACATCGCCATTGGCATTGGCCTGCTGTTTGGCGTGCAGCTTCCGGAGAATTTCGACCGGCCGTACCTGAAGCAAAACCTGACCATTTTCTGGCAGAGCTGGCATAAATCGCTCAGCGACTGGGGCCGCTTTTACATCTATTCGCCCCTGTCGCGCGCGCTGCTGAAGCGCAAGCCCAAGCCGGGCAACTACGTGATTATCTTCAGCGCGACTGCGGCGACCTTCATCGTGATCGGGCTGTGGCACGGCATCACGCTGCCGTTCCTGCTGTGGGGTGCATGGCACGCGCTGGGCCTGTTCGCCCATAAGCTGTGGACCGACCGCACGCGCGCCTGGTATCGCGGCCTGAGCGACGGCCGCCGCCGCGCCTGGCATGTCGTGGGGACGCTGCTGACGTTCCATTTTGTCGCCCTGGGCTGGGTGTGGTTCGCCCTGCCGGATATCGGCCAGGGGCTGCGCGTCTTTGCCGCGCTGTTTGGCATCGGGGGTGGGGCATGAGCGCGATGCCGGGCTGGAAATGGCTGACCGACGGCGGCTATACCTGGGGCTTTTTGGCGCGCGTGCTGGGCAAGGCGCTGGCCCTGTTTGTGCTGCTCAACCTGGCTTTTGTGCTGGCAGACCCGGTGCCCGCGCTCGGGCGCGTCTCGCTGTATAACGGGCTGCTGGCCGGGCGTGAGCGTCTGCCGTATGGCGAGGATCCTGCCGCCTATAACCTCAGCCTGTTTGACCTGAACGCCATGTTCGCCAGCCACACGCTGGCCGGGCCGCGCCCGGATGCCCGGCGCGTCATCGTGCTGGGCGATTCGTCCGTGTGGGGCGTGCTGCTGGAAAACCGCGACACGCTGCCCGCCTGCCTGACCGAACAACTGCCCGGCACGCGATTCTATAACGTCGGCTATCCCACCATGAGCGCGCTGAAAGACCTGCTGCTGCTGGAGGCCGCGCTGGCCTATCAGCCCGACGCGATCATGTGGCTGGTCACGCTGGAAAGCCTGCCGCGCGAACGCCAGTTAGACGCGCCCATCGTCGCTAATAATCCGGCGCGGGTTCGCCCGCTGATAGAGCGCTTCGGCCTGGGCTTTGACCCGCTGGACCCGCGCTTCGTCGAGACGGATTTCATCGGGCGCACGCTGATTGGACAGCGGCGTGCGCTGGCGGACTGGCTGCGCCTGCAGGCCTATGGCGTCGCCTGGACGCATACCGGCATCGACCAGGTCTACGGCGAATACACGCCGCGCTCGAATGACTTTGACGAGGATGCGACGTGGCAGGGGCTGAACCCCGATGCCACGCTGAATGACGACATTCTGGCGCTGGACGTGCTGCGCGCTGGCGCGTCGCTGACCGGGCAGGCGCGGGTGCCGCTGCTGCTGGTCAACGAGCCGATTTTTATCGCGGACGGGCAGAACAGCGACGTGCGCTATAATTTCTGGTATCCGCGCTGGTCCTATGACCAGTATCGCGCCCTGCTGGGCGACGCGGCTGCGGCAGAAGGCTGGCCGTATGCCGACCTGTGGGATGCCGTCGCGCCCGCTGAATTCACCGACAGTCCGGTCCACCTGACGCCCGCGGGCAGCCGCGCCCTGTGCGAGGCCGTGGTTCCGTTTGTGGCCGCTATACAAGAGGAAGCTGATGCAGGAAGCTGAAGTGCGCGCAAAGCTGCGTGCGTTTATCACCAAAGAACTGATCCGCAACGCGTCTTATCCGCTGGACGATGCCGAGGGCGTGTGCAGCAGCGGCCTGATCGACTCGTTCGCGCTGGCCGAAATCGGTGTATTTGCCGAGCAGGAATTTGGCGTGTATATCCCCGACCCGGACCTGACGGTGGCGAAGATGGACACGCTGAACCTGATGGTGGCGCGCATTCTGCGTGACAACCGCTGACGATGGCTGTCCGTCCCCCTGAGGGCACGCTGTGGAATGCCAAAGTGCTGGAGCCGCTGTTTAATCCAGACTGCGACCCGGCCTGCCAGGATACCCCCGCGCTGGTCTATATTGATGCCGACCTGCGCCCGCACGGCGTGACGCGGCGCGAATTCTGCGAGGCCGTCGTTCGCATTGCGTGGGGATTGTCTGAAGACGCGGTGCGCTCTGGCGGCTGCCGCGAGGACAAAGACCCGCTGCTGATCGCGCACCCGTCCGCGCTCTCGTCGATATTCGCGTTCTGGGCTGGCATCGTGCTGAATGCGCTGCCCAGCATGTTTCCTACCCAGACCGACAAGATCGACAAGGCCATTTATCAGCACAACATGCGCCAGCTGGCGCTGCACTCGCATGCGCGCGGCGTGTTCACCGACCGCGCTTTTGGCGAATACCTGGGCGGCGTGATGCCGTGCCCGATGCTGGACGAGGTTGATATTCTGGCCCATGCCGCCGGGCACACGTTCGAGGGCCTGCGCGATGGTTTCATGGGCGACGTGCAGCCGCCCGCGCCGGAGTGTTATGCCTTTTTGCAGCACAGCAGCGGCACCACCGGCCTGCAGAAGGGCGTGGCGCTGTCGCATGGCAGCGTGCTCAACCAGCTCTCGCATTATGCCGATGCGCTGGGGCTCGACCCGTCCAGCGACGTAATCGTGAGCTGGCTGCCGCTGTATCACGACATGGGGCTGATCGCGGGATTCATGCTGCCGCTGGTGACTGGCGTGCCTCTAGTGCTGATGAGCCCGTTTGACTGGGTGGCGCACCCGGCCATGCTGCTGCGCGCCATCACCGACTATCACGGCACGCTGTGCTGGCTGCCGAATTTTGCCTACAACCACATGGCGCGGCGCGTGCGTGCGCCAGAGCTGGAAGGCGTCGACCTGTCTGGCGTGCGCGCTTTCATCAACTGTTCCGAGCCGGTGCGGGCCGACAGCCACGCCGCGTTCGTCCGCCGCTTTGAGCCGGTTGGCGCGCGCATGGACCAACTGGCCGTATCGTATGCGATGGCTGAGAACACGTTTGCCGTGGCCCAAACGCCGGTTGGCGAAGCGGCGCATCAGGATATGATAGATCGTGACGCCTTGCAGCGTGATGGCCGTGCGATTCCGGTGGACGCGGCGCATCCGCGTGGGGCGGCGCAGGTGTCATGCGGCAGGCCGATCGCCGGGACGCAGGTGAAGATCGTGCGCGATGATGGTGCGCAGGCCGACGAGCGCCAGGTGGGCGAAGTGGTTGTCAGAAGCGACTGTATGCTGTCTGGCTACTACCGCCGCGATGACCTGGTCGCGTTTGACAGCGAGGGCTGGTATCGCACGGGCGACCGGGGCTACATGGCCGCTGGCGAGGTCTATATTGTCGGGCGCAGCAAGGACCTGATTATCACGGCGGGCAAGAATATCTTCCCGCAGGATATCGAGGATGCGGCCTACGGCGTGGAGGGTGTGCATCCGGGGCGCGCGGTCGCGTTTGGCGTGCAGGATCAGCGCGAAGGTACGGAGCTGATCGCGCTGGTGGTCGAGATCGACCCGGAGCATGACCATGAGGCAGAGCGCAAGCGCATTTTCGGGGATTTGAAACGGCGCATCGCCAGCCAGACCGAAGTGACGGTGAGCTATGTGACGCTGGTCGCACGCGGCTGGCTGATCAAGACGACCAGCGGCAAGGCGGCACGCGGCGCAAACCGCGACAAGTGGCTGGCGCAGCAGGCAACAGACGGCGAGTGAGTGAGTGGGAGAAGCACGCATGACAGCATTACGCACGGGCATCATCGCCGCAGGGGCATTGGCAGGGACACTGCTGATCGGCGCGGCCGCGCTGGGGCAGGACGCGCCCGCGCCGTATGTCTCCCCGTACAGCGAGGCGGTGGTGAACAACCTGCGCGTGATTCGCTCGGTCGGGCAGGCCTATGGCAACCGCGACAACGTCTTCTCGAAGGTGGGCGACAGCATCAGCGTCAACCTGAGCTTCATGCATCCGTTCGGCTGGGGCACTTATGACCTGGGGCCGTATGGCTATCTGGAGCCAGCGATTGACCATTTCAACTATGCCATCACCGGGCCCAACCGCGAGACCGCCTTCACGCATGAATCGCTGGCGGCGGGTGTGGGCTGGGCGTCGTGGGGCGCGCTGGAGCCGGAGCTGGCCGATCCTGAAGTCTGCCAGCCGGGCGAAAAGCCGCTGGAATGCGAATTTCGCATCATGAGCCCGCAGATCGCGCTGATTATGTTTGGCACCAACGATGCCAGCTATCTGACGCCCGAAGAATATGTGTTTTACCTGGAGCGCATCATGCAGATTTCGCTGGACTGGGGCGTGATTCCCGTGTTCAGCACCATCCCCATGCGCCCTGACATGCCAGAGACGATTTATCGCTTCAATGACCACGTGCGCGAGCTGACGGCGCGCTATAATCTGCCGCTGTGGGACTATGCCGCGGTGATGAACACCCTGCCGGATTACGGCCTGGCGTGGGATAATCTGCATCCATCCAGTCCGCCGGGCGGTCGCCCGCAGGTCGCGGCTGTGTTCAGTCCGGAAAATTTGCAGTATGGCTATGTGGCCCGCAACCTGACCGGCCTGCAAACGCTGTATGATGTGTGGCAGAGCAGCCTTCCGCCAAATTAGACCAGGATATCGTTTTGTGAAAGCTCGTTTTCTGATGTTTGTGATCGCGCTGGCCTGCCTGACCGGCGCGATTGGTGTGCTGGCCCAGGTCGCGCCGTTCAGCCCGCCTACCGTGACGACGTTTCGCGAGGCCTATATTTTCGCGGGCCCCGGCCCGGCCAACCCGCAGGTGGGCACGCTGTATGCCGACCAACCCGTGCTGCTGGTCGAGCGCAACCGCGCCGGCAACTGGGTGCGCATCCAGATGGTCGATGCCAATGGCTTCGTCTACCGCGAGGGCTGGATTTTGTCCGGCTACCTGAACGAGCGCGCGTCGCTGGCTTTCAGCCAGGTGCCGATCAACCCGATGCCCGACAATAATCCCGAATATTCGGCCACTTTTTCTCAGCGTGAGCTGTATGCTGTGCCTTATGTGCCGGCGGGTATCAGCCAGGCGATGCTGGACGTGTATGCACGGGGGCAGGCGCTGGGCAATCTGCCCAACGTGATCACCAAGGTGGGCGACAGCCTGGTCGCGTCGGACGAATACCTGACGCCGATGGCCCATCCGTCACGCGCACTCAGCGCCTTCGACTTCCTGACGCCGATTATCAACCAGTATGGCGCGAGTATGGCGCTGCCCAGCGCGGCAGCCAGCATCGGCCTGAGCAGCTTCGCCGTGGTCGACCCGATGTGGGCCAATCCCGAGTTGGGCTGTCAGCCCGGCGAGACGCCGCTGACCTGCGAGTATCGCGTCAAGCGGCCGGTGGTGGCCTTCATCATGTTTGGCCCCAACGATGTGCGCGCCATCACCGATGTCGGCTTTGGCCAGCAGATGCGCGCCATCGTGATGCAGACGATGGAAGCAGGGGTAATTCCGGTGCTCAACCTGTTCAGCATCCACCCGAATGACCAGTATCAGGCGCAGGCCATCAACTTCAATCGCCAGCTGATCGCGCTGGCCAATGAGCTTCAGGTGCCGCTGATTAACCTGTGGGCGGGTGCGCGTTCGCTGCCCAATTACGGGCTGGACATCGACAACATCCACTTGACGTATTCCGGCTATGACTACCTGTTTTACGACGGCGGCAACGATGCCTATTCGGGCGTGGCGCTGCACAACCTGTTCTCGCTGGTCACGCTGGGGCAGATTCAGCAGGCCGTCGCGCCGCTGACCGCCCCAACGCCGGAGGCAGTGCCGACCGCGTCAGGGTGAAAGAGACAGTACTGAGTACTGAGCAATGAGTACTGAGTGATGAATGATGAGTAATGCGTGATGAGTGACGGGGCGTATAGCGGCCCGTTTCCGGGGGACTGAGATGAAAAATGTGCTGACGTTTGTTTTGCTGCTGGGATTAACGCTGCTGCTGGCGGCTTGTGGCGGGGGCGCTGCTGCCCCAACCTCCGCGCCGGAAGGGGCACAGGCCCCTGATTCGGCAGTTGCGCCGCCCGCCGATGACGCGGCTGCGTTGGCCGTGGAGGCGTATCTGACCGCAAAAGTCGCGGGCGACCGCGAGGGCGTGGCCGCGAATATCTGCGCCGCTCTGGAAAGCCGCATCGATGCCGAGACGCTGTCGTTCAACGCGGTGCAGGCCGCGCTGGAAGAGATGTCGTGCGCCAGCGACGCAGGTGGCGCGACGGTGACCTGCACCGGGCGCATTACAGCGGTCTATGGGGGCGAGAACCGTGATTTCCCGCTGGCGACCTATGCCGTCACGCAGGAAGATGGCGAATACAAATGGTGCGGCGAGCCGACCGCTTCATAGCCTGATTGATGCACGGGCGCGTCACGGTGCAGACTGCTGGCGCGCCTCATACTGTGCGCCCCACGCCACCATGGTCTCCAGCATCGGCCGCACCGTCTCGCCCAGTTCCGTCAGCGAATACTCTACTTTTGGCGGCACCTGCGCGTATATCTCGCGGTGCACGATGCCGTCCGCTTCCAGCTCGCGCAAATGCTGCGTCAGCATCTGGCGTGTGACCTGGGGCAGCATGCGCTGCAACTCATTGAAGCGCTTCGTGCCATTGGACAGGTAATACACGATCAGCGGCTTCCATTTTCCCCCGATCACTTCCAGCGTGGTTTCAACCGGGCAGCGCGTGGGCGCTGGCGCGCATTGTTGTTCCTGTTCGTGCATGACATCCTCCAATAGGATGATTTTTAGGACTATGTTGGCCAATACTGCGTACTATACAGGATAATGCATATCCGCCATAGTGTACATATTGACGGATGACCTGGCATTGATGCTGGAGTGAAATCACGATGAAAGTATTGGTTTACGGTTCCACGGGTTCGCAGGGCGGGGCAGTGGTGCATGCGCTGCTGGAGCGCGGTCATGAGCCATTTCTGCTGACGCGCCATCCCGACAAGGCCGCTGGCTTTGTGGCGCACGGGGCAAAAGTGGTTATCGGCGATCTGCTGGATGCGGACAGCCTGAAGGCCGCCAGCACGGGTATGGACGCTGTCGCGTTTATGCTGCCGTTCTCGCTGCCGAATCCGCTGCATGCATTACAGGGTGCGCATAACGCCATCGAAGCGGCACGCAGCGCGGGTGTGAAGCTGATTGTGTACAACACCAGCGGCACGGTGCTGAACCAGCGGGTGGATAATCCGATGTTTGACCTGCGCAGCGACGTGATCGACGGGCTGAAGGCCAGCGGTGTGCCGTACATCACCATCGAGCCGACCGCCTATCTGGAGAATCTGCTGGGGCCGTGGACGGCGCCCAATGTGGCCGAGCGCGACCTGCTGACGTATCCGGCCGCCGCTCAGGCGCCGATTGGCTGGATGGCCACGGCAGACGTGGGCGCGCTGGTCGTCGCTGCGCTGGAACGCCCTGAGCTGGCGCCTGCCCGCTTCATGGTCAGCGGTGTCGAGAACCTGACCGGCCCGGCACTGGCTGCCCGCGTCTCTGAGGGGCTGGGGCGCACGATCACCTACAGCGAGCTGGCGCTGGACGATTTCGCCGCCATCCTCGACAACCTGTTTGGGCCGGGTGCCGGGGCAGGCGCGAAGACCTCGTATGAATGGCAGCGCGAGAAGGCCGACCTGATCCCGATGTGGACGGATATGGCCCCGGTGCTGGAAAAGCTGCCCGTCACCATGACGAGCGTCGCAGACTGGGCCGAACAGTTTGCTGTGCCCCTCAGCCCGCAGGCACAGGCGCAGCGCTAGTCCCCGAATTTCCGCACATGACGCCGGAGCCTCACCGCTCCGGCGTTTTTGATTACACAGGCTGAAATATACGTCATTTGGCGCATCGTCAGGCTGGCGTTATGTCCGCATAATGAACGTATCAGTTTTGAACGAAGCAATGAGGTGTCAGAATGACTGAGCTTACGAAATCACCCGTCGCGTACGGACATGATGCGCATGACCATGCCGCGATGACCCATGAGATGCACGGCCACGATCATCACGCACACGACGGCCACGACATGTCTGCCCACAGTGAGAATGCAGCGCATAGCGACCATAATGGCCACGGCGGGCACGATGCCCATGCAGGCCACGGCGTCATGCATGAAGGCCACACCAGCATGATGCGCAATCGCTTCTTCGCGGTGCTGCCGCTGACGCTGATCGTGGTGCTGTATTCCCCGATGGTGCAGGGCTGGCTGGGGTTCACCATGCCGCAGTTTCCGGGCAGCGAGTGGATCGCGCCTGTGCTGGGCACGATCATTTTCCTGTACGGCGGCCTGCCGTTCCTGGGCATGGCGCGCACCGAGCTGTCGATTCGCCAGCCCGGCATGATGACCCTGATCAGCGTGGCCATCACCACGGCCTACCTGTATAGCATGGGCATTTTCTTCTTCCCGCCGCAGGACTCGATGGGCATGGGCGCCATGATGCCTGCGATGGACTTCTTCTGGGAGCTGGCCACGCTCATCAGTGTGATGCTGCTGGGCCACTGGATTGAGCTGCGCAGTGTCAGCCAGGCGCAGGGCGCGCTGCGCGAGCTGGCCCGCCTGCTGCCCGATACCGCTGAACGCATCACTGAGTCCGGCGCGACGGAAACGGTCATGGTGAGCGCGCTGGCGGTTGGCGACCGCGTGCTGGTTCGCCCCGGCGCGGGTATCCCGTCCGACGGCCTGGTGGTGGATGGCGCCAGCAGCGTCAACGAGGCCATGATCACGGGCGAAAGCCGCCCGCTGCACAAGGTCGTCGGTGACCGCGTGATTGGCGGCACGGTCAACGGCTCCGGTTCGCTGCGCGTTCAGATCGACAAGGTGGGTGAGGGCACGGCGCTGGCAGGCATCATGCGCCTGGTGGAGGACGCCCAGAAGAGCCAGTCGCGCGCCCAGACGCTGGCCCAGCGGGCCGCGTTCTACCTGACGATCATCGCGATTGCGGCCGGTGTCATCACCTTCTTTGGCTGGCTGCTCATTACAGGCAGCCTGGCCGATGCGGTGAAGAATATGGTCACCGTGCTGGTGATCGCGTGCCCGCACGCGTTGGGCCTGGCGGTGCCGCTGGTCGTTTCCATCTCGACGACGCTGTCGGCCCGTAATGGCCTGCTGGTGCGCCAGCGTCTCGCCCTGGAGCGCGCCAAAGACCTGAATACGATCATTTTCGACAAGACGGGCACGCTGACCCGCGGCGAACAGGGTGTTGTCGGGTTTGCGGCGGACGGGCTGGCTGAGACGGATGCGCTGCGTATCGCGGCGGGCCTGGAGGGGGACAGCGAGCACATCGTGGCGGCCGCCATCCGCGCCTATGCGGAAACACGGGGCACGTCGCCCGCAGTGGTCACGGATTTCGAGAGTCTGCCCGGGCGCGGCGTGACGGCGCAGGTCGATGGGACGCGCTACTACATCGGCGGCCCGCGCATGATCGAGCAGATCAGCGTGACGACGCCGGCGGCGATCCAGTCGCTCCAGCGCACGGCCGAAGCTGCCGGGCAGGCCGTCATCTATCTGACGACTGAAAAGCTAGTTGTCGCGGCCTTTACCATCGCCGATGTCATCCGTGAGGAAAGCCGCGCCGCTGTGAAGATGCTGCACGACATGGGCCTGAAGGTCGCCATGCTGACGGGTGACAGCGAAGCCGTGGCGCAGGCTGTGGCGCGTGAGCTGAACATCGACACCACCTTTGCCCAGGTGCTGCCCGAACACAAGGCCGACAAGGTGCGTGAGCTGCAACGCGGCGGCAATAAGGTCGCGATGGTTGGCGACGGTGTGAATGATGCGCCGGCGCTGGTGACGGCGGACGTGGGCATCGCTATCGGCGCGGGCACGGATGTGGCGATCGAAAGCGCCGGCATCATCCTGGTGCGCTCCAACCCGATGGATATCGTGCGGATTATCCGCCTCAGCCGCGCCAGCTATCGCAAGATGATCGAGAATCTGATCTGGGCGACGGGCTATAACGTGGTGGCAATCCCGCTGGCCATGGGGGTGCTGGCGCCATTCGGCATCGTGCTCGACCCGGCTGTGGGCGCGCTCTTCATGACGGTGAGTACGGTCGTCGTAGCTTTCAATGCGCAGCTGCTGCGCCGGCTGGATCTCTCGGCCGCCTGAGACAGGTTGCTCAAACGAACAAACAGGGCCATGGATGTATTCAGTCATCCAGGGCCCTGTTTGTTTTCCGGCTTCAGCCGCGTGGCTTCAATATCATCTCATCGATGTAGCACCACAGCCAGTTTTCGCCGCGCTCGAACGACTGAATGAGCGCGTGGCCGGTCTCCTCATAATGCCTGCGCGCGTGCTGGTTGGCCGACGAATCGCAGCAGCCCACATGCCCGCACGTCAGGCAGATGCGCAGATGCAGCCAGGCATCACCGGTCTTCAGGCAGTCCTCGCAGCCCTGGGCGCTGGGCACGACTTTTTGAATCTGGTTCAGGTGTGTGCAGCGGTTAGCCATCACGAGGCTCCTCATCTGGTGCGCCGAAAAGTTGTTCATCCACATTGGCCGGGTCATCCGGGTCGATTTCAGGTTCGTCGGGCGAGGCCTGCCACGGCACTTCCTCGCCGATGGTGTAATTATACGAGAAGTCGATGTACTGCACCGCCAGGTCATCCTGCGCCAGGCCGACCATCGCGCAGCCGTCGCGGTAGGCAGAGCGGGCGATGGCCTGCGACGCCACCGGCGCCGAGAACAGCACCAGCACGCCCAGCGCGATCGCCTTTGACGCGGAATCGGGCACCAGCAGGGCCGACGCGACCATCAGCCCGAGGATGCCCATCGACGACACTTTGCTGGTGGCATGCAGGCGGGTGAAAATATCCGGCAGGCGAATATTGCCGATCACGCCCATCACGCAGAAGAATACGCCAAACACGAGGAAGAAGACGCCGATGAGCTGAAGCATCAGAAGAATCTCCCTTCCGAGATGAAGCGCGCGATGGCCAGCGTGGACACGAACGAGAAAGCCGCCAGCGCGATGCCGATGTCGATAATCAGGCTGTTTTCCAGCACGATGCCCAGCACCACGATGATGCCCACAATCACGGTCGATGTCAGGTCGAGCGCCTGCAGGCGTTCCATGGCCGATGGCCCGGTCCAGACGCGATAGGTGGCCGGAATCAGCGCGATGACCAGCACCACCAGCGCGGCATTGGTGATGAAATCGATGAACTCATTCATTGTCTTTGGCTCCTATCATCCGGCGCAGCAGTGACAAACGGCGTGCCTGGTCAGGCTCCAGCGTGCCGCGCGACGCTTCCAGGTCGAGCAGGTGAATATACAGCGTGTTGTTGTCGTCAAAATCGATGACCAGCGCGCCCGGCGTCATGTTGATGCCGTGCGCGCTCAGCGCGGTGAGCTGCTGTCCTTCGCTGGTGTCGCCCGTGGGCAGCGCGACGATGCCCGTCTTCAGGGTGATTTTCGGGCTGAGCACCAGCCTGACCACCTTGAACGACGAAATCAGGCCGTTCCACAGAATCAGCCCGCTGTAGGTGAGCAGCGCCAGCGGCTGGCCCAGGCGAATGGGCTTGTTGACGGGCACGCCCAGGGCGCGCATCACGCCCAGCGTCAGCACGCCGACGATCAGGCCGACCAGCAGTCCGCCCGGCGACACCGTGCCTGTCACGCCCACCCAGATCAGGCTGATGGGCACGCTCCAGCCCAAAATCTGCAGAAATTTTGTCATCTTCCGGGAACCTCCATCACCAGAACGGGCAGGGCAGTGGGCGCGGCACTGATTTCCATGCCGCCAGTGCAGTCATACGAGCCTTCGGGCAGCGACATGCCGGACTCCACCATCTGCGCCAGCACCGAACAGGCATAGATTTCCGGAGAGGCGATCTGCGCGGCGGTGTCTTCAGACAGCGTGACCAGCGGCCCGGCGAAGATGCCCAGCAGCACACAGGCCGCGATCAGCAGGGCCGGGGCCAGCGGGCTGTCGCTTTTGTGCGGCGCATGCGCGGGTGCATGGCCAGTGTCTTCGGCTTCAGGCGGCTCCTGCTGGAAAATCCACTGCCAGGTGCGCGTCATGTAGATCATGGTCAGCAGGCCGCCCGCGACCACCAGCCCAAGCACGATCCAGCTTTCCACGCCGGCCCCGCTGCGCACCAGCGCGACTTTGCTCATGAAGCCATTGAAGGGCGGAACGCCGGCCAATGCCAGCCCGCCCACCAGATAGAGCACGCTGATGAATTTCAGCCCTTTGCCAGAACCGGCCAGGTCTTTCAGGTCGGCGCTGTGTTTGGCGTTGTGGCTGGCGATCACGCCGGTCAGCATCAGCAGGCCAGACTTGATGAACGCGTGGTTGAAGATATAGATGATCGCCGCCACGATGGCGAGCTGCGATCCCCAGCCGATGGCCACCAGGATGAAGCCGACCTGCCCCAGCGTGGAATAGGCCAGCATGCGCTTGGCATTCCAGGTGCGCAGCGCCGTCAGCCCGCCGAAGAAGATGCCCACCAGCCCCAGCACGATCAGGATGGTGCGGATCAGGTCGCCTTCCTGCACCAGATACGACGACGTGTTGCGGATGATGCCGTAGATGCCTACTTTCACCACCACCGACGACAGCACGCCGTGCACGGGCGTGGGTGCGGTGGTGTGAAAGTCCGGCTGCCAGAAATGAAAGGGCACCACGGCGCTTTTGATGAGGAAGGCGATGATGAACATCAGCGCGGCAGGCACGGCCAGCAGCGGACGCTCTCCAGTCGAGAAGGCCTGCGCGATCTGCGCCATTGTCAGCGTGCCGAAGGTCGTATACAGCGCGGCGATGCCCAGCAGCAGCAGCAGCGAGCCCATCCCGCTGATGAACACGTACTTGATGGCGGCTTCCAGCCCCAGCGAGCTGTCGGCCACGGCCACCATCACCACCGAGGACATCACCATCAGCTCCAGGAACACGAAGAAGGTGAAGATATCGCCGGTGTAGAAGCTGCCGCTCAGACCCGCGCCCATGCACAGGAAGGCAGGCATGAAGACCGGATATTCCAGGCATTTGTCGTGGCATTGCAGGCAGTAGAGCAGGCCGGCCGCCACGACGATGCTGCCCATCACGCAGAACAGCGCGGCAAGCTTGTCGGCCACCAGCACGATGCCGAACGGCGTGGCCCAGCCGCCCAGACGATAAATCTGCACGCCCACGCTGCCCGCCTCCAGATTGGCAAGCAGCACGACGATGCTGGCCAGGCACGCGGCGAGGCCCGCGATCAGCGCGACGATGCGCTGTAACCGGTTATTCTGCGACAGCAGCAGGCATAATGCTGCGCCAAACAGCGGGATAATGATGGGCCCAAGCACCCATGGATTTTCTGCGCCGGCCATACTTACCCTTTCAGTTGATCGACTTCATGCGAGTCGACGGATTCAAAGCGGTTGGCCGACACATTGACGAGGCCCAGGATCAGGCAGTACGAACCGAGGCTGATGACGATGGCCGTCAGCAGCAGGCCCTGCACGACCGGGTCGCTGGGCTGGCCGTTGGCAAGCTGATCGGTATAGGCAGGCACTTCGCCATCAAATGCGCCGGCTGCCAGCATGAACAGGTTCACGGCGGTGAACAGCGTGTAGAAGCCCATGGCGGCCTTGACCAGGTCTCGCCGCAGAAGCTGAAAAATGCCCAGCCCAAACATGATGCCGGTGGCGACTGCAAACAGGATGCTCATAGTTCTTCGATTCCCTCCGGGTTGGTGATGGCGTTGATCATGGTGATGACGCTGCCGAAAACAGTCAGGAAGATGGCGATTTCAAACAGGGTGGTCGAGGTGAAATGCAGCCCGGCGGGCAGCGGCACATCGCCAAAATCGTTGTGCTGCAGGAACGCGCCGCCGCTCAGCAGCGGGGCGACTGCGTTGAGGATGGCCAGCATGATGCCAATGCCGATCAGCAGTTCCGGGCGCAGGCGGCGCAGGCGCTTGCCGCCATAGCCAAACACCTGATACCACAGCGCCACGCTGATGCCGCCCACCACGCCCGCCGTGAAGCCGTCGCCGGGGGCGCTGCCCGCATACAGCAGGTGCGCCAGCGCGATGACCATCGCCACGGGCAGCAGCAGCGTGGCGGCCAGGCGCGTCAGCGGGGTGGAAATCTGGCTCAGGCTGGCGGGAACCTGAAACGAGGATTTCTCGGTTTTCTGGCGCGTGAGATAAAGCACGGTCAGCACGCCCATCGCGGCCATCGCGAACACGATAATCTCGATCATCGTGTCTGCGCCGCGAAAATCGGTGATCATCGCGCCGACGACATCGGTCACGCCCACCTGCCCGGCATTGTTCAGATACCAGTCCGGCACGGTGGTATCGCGCATCGGCCGGTTGACCACGGCTGCAATGGCAAATGCGCCAACACCCAGCCCCACCAGCACAGACACCAGAATGTCGCGGCGCAGGATATTTTTGCCGCTGCCCCAGATGGCATCGGCGGCTTTTTTGCGCTTGCTTTCGCTGATGCGGCTGAGCATGACGATGACCAGCACCGCCGCCAGCGTTTCCACCAGAATCTGCACCATTGCCACATCTGGCCCGGGCTCCAGCAGGAAGATGCCGCCCACGGCGTATCCGGCCACGCCCAGCGCCAGTGCCGCCAGCAGATGCCCTTTGAAGCGGATGCTGGCGATGATCGCGGCGATGGACAGCACCAGCAGCACCGCCTTCATGAAGTCGCTGCTGCCATTGAAGGTAAACGTGAGGTTGGTGCTGCCCAGGTACTGCGAGGCGGGCAGGATGAGCAGCACGCCCACCACCCCCAGCATGATCGCCAGGTAATGGCTGAGCTTGCCGCTTTGCGAGCGCAGCACGAAGTCCCCGGCGCCATTCAGCCCGCGCATGAAGCCATAGTAGGCTTTCGTGCCGGTCAGCGGGGTGGTCAGCGACCAGCCCAGCCAGATGCGACGCGTCAGGAAGATGACCACGCCCAGGGCAACGGCCGTCAGGCTGAGCATAAAGGCTGTGTTGAAGCCGTGGAACAAATACAGCGAGACCTCTCCCGGCGAGGCAAGCGCCACCAGCGGCTCGATGAGCTGCTCCAGCCCCAGCGCGGTCACCAGCCCGGCCGCCGCGATGAGGCCCGGCCCGACCAGCATCAGCGGGCTGGACGCATGGCCGTGGTGCGCGTCATGCGCCTCGTGGGCATCGTGCGCCTCGTGCTTTGCTGCGGCTGGCCGGAAAAAGACATCCCAGACGAAAATCAGCACCGCGGCGACGGTCAGGCTGGCCGATGCGACCACGGCGATGAGGAACAGCGTGTTATGCGATTCCAGCGTGCTTTCCAGCAGCACTTCTTTGGCCACAAAGCCCAGCAGCGGGATGATGCCCGCCATCGACAGCCCGGCCAGGATAGCCGTGGCCGCAGCGCCCGGCATCTTTTTGCGCAGCCCGCCCAGCTTATCGATGATGCGCGTGCCAGTGGCATGGTCCACCGCGCCGGCCACCATGAACAGCGGGCTTTTATAGAGCGCGTGGCCGATGATGCCCACCATCGCCGCGACATAGCCTTCGCCGTGGGGCAGGCCCAGCAGGAAGACCAGCGTCCCCAGCCAGCTCACGGTCGCGTAGGCCAGCAGACCTTTCAGGTCGCGCTGGCGAATGGCGGTAAATGCGCCCAGCAGCATGGTGATCAGGCCGACCGTGGTCAGCCCGGTCACCCACAGGCCGCCGTCTGCCAGCGTGGGGCTCATGCGCGCCAGCAGATAAATGCCCGCCTTCACCATGGTGGCCGAGTGCAGAAACGCGCTGGCCGGGGTGGGGGCAGTCATACCGCCGGGCAGCCAGAAATGGAACGGAAACTGTGCGCTTTTGGTGAAGCTGCCCAGCATGATCAGAATCGTGATGCCCGCATACCACGGATGCTCGGACAGGTTCTGGCTGAGAATCTCGCTGAAGCTGAACGACCCGCTGGCGCTGCCCAGCAGGATCAGGCCGACCAGCAGCGCCAGCCCGCCGCCACCAGTGATAACCAGCGCCTGTGATGCCGCCGCGCGGGCCGCCTGGTTTTTGCCATCGAAGCCAATCAGCGTGAACGAGAAAATACTGGTCAGCTCCCAGCAGATGAACAGCAGCAGCACATTGCCCGACAACACCACGCCCAGCATGCTGCCGGTGAAGGCGCTCAGCAGCGCATAAAAGCGCATCTTGCGCGGGTCGTCCTGGAGGTAATAGCCCGCATACAAAAAGACGCCCGCGCCGATGCCGGTAATCAGCAGGGCAAACAGCGCCGCCAGGCCATCGATATACAGGTCAACGGACAGGTCAAATTCTTCGACCCATGTATACGAGAGGACGATCGGCCCCTGTGCCTGAATGGTGGGCAGCAGCGCCAGCACCCAGATGAACAAGGCCAGCATGACGCCGGCGATGCCCCAGTGTGCCCAGCGGCGGGCTGTCTCACCGGGAAGCCACGACACCAGGACGGCCACGAGGAAGGGGATCAGAATGAGGCCTGGTTCCATAAATGCTCCTTGGTCTGCGATGGGCGTGCGCCCGCTGGTGAATGAGGAATGCCGTGCCGACGGGACAGGTTGTCCCTGAGGGCGCTGCAAACTGTCGCCTGTGCTTTAAGAACTGGTGCAAATTTTCAGGTTAGATGCGGTGTGGATATCGGGTCTTGCGAAATGGTTCGCGCAATAGTCAAAAAACGTAAATATTGCGCGAAATACTAGCATGTTGTTGTCTGTTGATGCAACCAAACATTAGGGCAGGTATTTTGGGCGAAGCTCACAGGAGTATTTTCTTGTATTCAACCGTGAATGTAAGCTATACTGAACACTTATTAGAACGTATGCTCTGATACCGGCACAGGGGGCAGCATGATCGTCATCGAGGGATATCGGCAGTTTGGTGGCGCCCATGCCGAGACGGCCAGCGTGGCCAATGCGTTGGCGGCACAGGGCATCGTTGCCCCGCATAATGGCAAGCCGTATTCTGAGGCGCTGCTGTTTGGCATCGCCGGCGGGCTGGGTGTCGGCTACATCCTGTGGGAGTTCAAGGCGCGTCCGCTGAAAGTGATCGTGTTTGGCTGGCAGTATCGCTGGAATTACCCGGTCGAGTATCACAACGGGCTGTGCGCGCGCATCGGCGTGGCGCCATCAGTGGTGGAAAGCTCGGCCAAAGCGGGGCAGCGTGCGCTGCGCTCGGCGCTGGAATCCGGCCTTCCGGCGATTGTGTATCTCGACCGCGAAAATGTCCCGTATCGCTCGATCAGCCCGGACCTCGATGGCTGCATGGGCTATATGGGCACGGTTTACGGGCTGGATGGCGAGACGGCGCTGCTGGATGACATGGGTGCCGATGGCTTTCGCATTTCGCTGGCCGATCTCACCCGTGCGCGCGACCGTATCCCCACCTACAAGAATCGGCTGGTCACGCTGCGGCAGACGGATGCTGCGCCGAATATTGCGGAGTCCGTGCGCGCTGGCCTGGAGGATTGCGTCGGCTATCTGGGCGGCAGCAGCGAGTCGTTCGCCCTGCCGGTGATCAAAAAGTGGGCGCGTATGATGACGGACACGAAGAATCCCAAAGGCTGGCCGGTCCTGTTTGCAAACGGCGAGGGGCTGGTGCAGGCGCTTACGTCGGTGTATGGGCATACTGAACGCTTCAGCACGGCACGCGGCGCGATGCGCGGTGTGTATGCGGATTTTCTGGAAGAAGCCGCCGACATCCTGCACGCGCCGCAGTTCCGCGAGGTCGCCGGTTTATACCGCGGTCTGGCCGCGCAGTGGAGCCGTTTTGCCGCGTCTGCGCTGGATGCCAGTGACCTGCTGCGCGAGGTGCGCACGCTGACCGATGCGCGCTATGACGCGCTGGCGCTGGGCGAAGCGGGCGTGGATGCCTCGATGCAGGCCTCGGCTGATTTGGCGGCGCTGTTCAGCGCGCATGATACGGCCTCGCCCGTCACACCTGCCCGGCAGTCTGAGTTGTTCGCGCATATGGGCGAGCAGCTTTCCGCCCTGTATGCCGCCGAGGTGCAGGCGCTGTCGGCGCTGAAGGCCGCGCTTTAGAAGAGGTCCATTCATGTTAATACTGCAATGAATCAGTCCATCCGACTTAGTTTGTTGCAGTATTCCCTGCAATCTGAACATTGACCGTGGCGAAGGGTCAGTGCCACTCCGTGCTAGAATGAGCGTGACTGGCGCGGATGCGAAGGCAGTAAAAGCGCGATGACGTTTCTCGTGGAAGAAGACCGGACACCCGATTCACCGCTGGCCGCGATGATTTACCATGTGCTGTGCGGCGGCAGCGGCTCATTTATGTCACAGGCGAACACGCACTGGGAAATGGTCATTTCGCGCCATCAGGGCGAGACCACCGTGTCCGTGCGCGGGCCTGAGACACAGGCGTCGCTGGCTGGATTTCCGGATGATCTGGATGCCATCGGCATTGTCTTCAACCTGGGCACCTTCATGCCCCATCTGACGCCCGGAGCGCTGCTGAATCAGCGCGATGCTGTGCTGCCAATGGCATCTGGCCGGCGCTTTTGGCTGAATGGCGCGGCCTGGGAAGTGCCAACCTACGAGAATGCCGATGTGTTCGTGGAACGGCTTGCGCGTGCAGGCCTGCTGGCCCACGACCCGGTTGTGACGGACGCGCTGCGCGGCATCCCGCAGGCCTATTCGGCCCGCGCGCTGCAATATCGGTTCGTGCGCACCACTGGTCTGACGCTGAAGATGATCCGCCAGATCGAGCGGGCCAATCGTGCGGCGGAACTGCTGCAAAGCGGGCTGTCTATCCTTGACACAGTGCAGCAGGCCGACTATTTCGACCAGGCCCACCTGACCCACAGCATGCGGCGCTTCATTGGCCAGACTCCCGCCCAGGTGCTTCGTCTGCGCGATGCCGGCTAGCGGGTTTGCGTTTTTTTACAAGACGGCAATCGCTCCGCACAGTATCATGCAGGTATGGATAAGCGATACGCACAAAGGACGCATGACTGATGAGAAAACTGGTTGTCACGACTTTCCTCTCGCTCGACGGCGTAATGGAGAACCCGGCCTGGTCGGCTCCCTACTGGAATGACGAGATCGCAGCCTTCAAGGGCGAAGAAACTGATGGCAGTGATGCCCTGCTGCTGGGCCGCGTGACCTATGAGGGATTTGCAGCGGCATGGCCCAACCGCACGGGCGTGGACTCTGGCGCGGATTATTTCAACAGCGTGCGCAAATATGTGGCCACCAACACGCTGGACAAAGCCGAATGGACCAACTCCGTCATCCTCAGGGGGGACGGCCTGAAAGCCGAGATTGAAAAGCTTAAGCAGCAGGATGGCACGAACATCACCGTGCATGGCAGCGGCAGGCTGGTGCGCTGGCTGATGGACAACGACCTGGTGGATGTGTATCGCCTGCTGGTGTATCCGGTGGTGCTGGGCAAGGGGCAGCGCCTGTTTGAAGACGGCGCAATGGCCACGCTGAAGCTGGTGGAATCGCGCCCGGTGGGTTCCGGCGTGATCGGGTTGATTTACCAGCCTGCGCGGGACGCTTAGACCACGGCGTCGCTTGCCGAATGTGCGTGGTGTGGTAGAGGCAAGGCATGCCTTGCCTCTACGCAGCAGAGACCTTCGGTCCCCGCCAAGCCTCTACGGAGGCTTTCAGCCCCAGGACCGAGGACAGAGCCTCACCCGCCCAGGGCGGACAGCGCTGCATGCACGCCGGTCGCCAGGTCGATGCCCTCGGCGCAGCCTTCGCTGACCGGGCTGGTGCCGCCCAGCACGCGTCCGGCCGCAAACAGATTGTCGGCGCACGGACGGCCATTCTCGCCCAGCGGACGCAGTTGCGCGTCGGTGGCCAGATGCGCGGCATGAATTGGCTGTGGCTGGCCGGTCAGCACCGCTTCTGCAAACCACGTCCCCAGCTCAGGCACATCATGCACCGGCGCATGGGCGACGGGCTCCCACACGCGGCCTGTATAGTCACTTTCATAGCCCCCGCCATACAGCCCGCCTGTCGCCAGGATGACCGCATCCGCGGGAATCACGCGCGGGCGGCCGTGCGACGCGCTTTCGGTCTGCACGCCAGTCACGCGGCCATTGGGCTGAACCAGGCCGAGTGCCTTCGGCCCCACGGTGTAGCGCCCGCCGCCCGCCAGAAACGCATCGCGCAGCTTGCGGAACAGGCGCGTGCCGGGCACGCTGGGGGGCAGGGTGGGGATTTCGACCAGCGGCACGCCGAGCGCGTCGGTCAGGCGCTGGCGCGTGGCATCGGCAAAGCCAAGCACAGCCGGCAGCAGCACAATGCTGTGATTCCTGATATGTGGCTTGAGCAGGCTGACAAACTGATTCAGCCCGGCGTCGGTGTCCAGATACCCTGCATAGTCCAGCGGCCAGTCGTCAAAATTGCCGCCCATATGCGGCAGGGTGATGCTGATGGCGTCGGCCTGCACGCCGCGCCCGCCCAGCGCATCGGCGATCAGACCGGGATAGAAATCGCGCCAGCCGCTGATGCCCGCGACCAGCACGTGGTCGCCCGGGCTGATGCTGCGCAGCGTCCCGCCAACAGCATAATCGACCGGGCGCGCTGTGCCCATGAGCTGCGTGGCCTGAAACTCGCCACCGTGTATCGGCAGGATGTCGTTCAGCAGGTCGAGCGCGGCAGGCAGCGCCTGATGGCTGTGGTGATACGGGTGCGTCGGGCGGGCGGCCAATGCGGCCACGTCACCCAGCTCCAGCCAGCCCGGATGCAGCGATAACGTGCCTTGTCCGTGTGCCACGATCTCGACGCGCGCGCCGGCTTTCTGCGCGGCGATGCCCGCCATCAGGCCGGATAATCCGCCGCCGATGACGACCACCCGTTTGCCCGCGCCATTGGCGTCGTCCGCTGCGCGCGCAAAATCACCCTCATTAAACGTGACCCGCGCATGACCGCCCGGCTGCGTGCTCAGGCCGACCATACGCCCATAGATTTGCTCGGCCAGCAGCACCTGGCGCAGATTATGCCCCCACAGCAGCGCCTTCATGCCGCCGACGCGCCGCTCGACAAAATCGCCCAGCAGCGCCCGCGAATGATCGGCCGTGTCGTGTACGCAGGCATGGCGCACCCCGGCAGCGCGATAGGCGCAGAAGCCGCCCTGGCACGGGCCCATGCCCATGCGTAGGTCGCGGCGCAGGTCATTGAGCGTGAAGACATCGCTCTTGCCCGGCGTGGTATTGCTGAGCGCTTCTTCAATCTGCGGCGTGGTGACCAGCTCGCATTCGCACACCAGCGCGCCGGGGGTATCGCCGTGTTCCAGCCGATTCAGCCGGTCGCGCAGCAGATGCAGGCGCGGCGTGTGATGCGACGGCAGCACCGTGCTGGCGGTGCTGGACTTCGTCGTGACGCCCAGCTTCGCACAGGCCATGTCGGCCACGCGCTCGGCCATCATGCGAAACGTGGTCAGCTTGCCGCCCAGGATGCTCAGCAGGCCTTCCACGCCATCCGACGGACCGTGGTCGAGCACCGCGAACGTGCGTTTGGCACCGCGGCCATCGGCGCTCTCGCCGGGGTCGTACAGCGGGCGGACGCCGCCCCATGCGCGCAGGATGCGGGCGCGGCTGATGCCCGGCGTCATCGCTTCGGCTTCTTCCAGGATGCGCTTGACTTCCCACGGCTCGACGCGGATATCGCCCGGGTCTTCGGTTTTCACGGACGTGGTGCCGATCACGCTGACGGTGCCCACAGGGACGAAGATGTCGCCATCGCCGGGCTTGCGCATCTTGTTGATGACGGTGTTCACCCAGCGGATATTGTAGGCCAGCATCGCGCCGCGGCTCAGCTTCATTTTGAAACTGGCTCCGGCCAGCGCGCCAATTTCCGCCGCCCACGGCCCGGCCGCATTGATGACCACGCGGCACGCCAGGTCAAACGATTCGCCGGTGCGCAGGTTGGTCAGCGTCGCTCCGGTGATTTCGCCGGACGCGCCTTTGTGGAAGCCCGTCACTTTATGGTAGGTGAGGAACTGCGCTTTGCCGGTTTGCTGGGCGCCGTTCTGCAGCAGATGCAGCAGGTCCCACGAATCGCAGGTGCCATCGGGCACGTAATAGACCGAACGCAGCTTGGGATTGAGGATTTTCTCGCGTTTGCGCGCTTCGGCCAGCGGGACTTCCCAGGTGGGGATGCCCGCATTCTTGCAGCCGGCCACAAATTCCTCAATGTAAGACTCCGGGTCACCGGGGCACAGCACGAAATAGCCACCGGTATCCTCGATGGCTTCCGGCGCGATGCGGCGCACGATCATATTCTCGTCGATGCACTCTTTGGCGCTTTCGGGATCACGCACGGCATAGCGGCCGCCGCTGTGCAGCAGGCCGTGATAACGCCCGCTGGTGCCTGTGGCCAGGTCGCCCATTTCGGCCAGCACCACGCGCACGCCGCGCAGCGCCAGATCCCAGGCGATGCCGCCGCCGGTCGCCCCTCCGCCTATGACCAGTACATCTGTTTCCATGTTGTGCCCTGAAGTCTCATCTGCGTACAGCGTAACGCGCCTGCATGAGGACGCGATGATGATGGCCGGCCTGTAGTATTAATCGGTCTGGACCTGGCGGATGGCTTTCTGCCAGCCTGCGTACAGCGATTCGCGTTCGCCGGCCGACATGTGCGGCTCGAACTCGCGCTCGATTTTCCACTTCTGCGCCAGCGCCTTCTGGTCCTGCCAGAAGCCGACCGCCAGCCCGGCCAGATAGGCCGCGCCCAGCGCCGTGGTCTCGGTAATGACCGGCCGCTGCACCGGCACGCCCAGCATATTGGCCTGGAACTGAAGCACGAAGTCATTGCGGCTCATGCCGCCGTCCACGCGCAGCGCCTGTAACGGGATGCCGCTGTCCGCGCTCATGGCCTCGACCACATCGCGCGTCTGGTAGGCCACGCTTTCCAGCGCGGCGCGCACCAGATGGGCACGTTTGGTACCGCGCGTCAGCCCGACGAAGGCGCCGCGTGCATCAGCGTCCCAGTAGGGCGCGCCCAGCCCGACGAACGCCGGCACCAGATACACGCCTTCATTGGTGGGCAGCGTGCTGGCGATGGCCTGCGTCTCGGCGGAATTGGCGACAATCTGCAGGCCGTCGCGCAGCCACTGCACGGCCGCCCCGGCGATGAACACGCTGCCTTCCAGCGCGTAATTCACCGGCTGGTCTTCCAGCTTCCAGGCGATCGTGGTCAGCAGGCGGTTGCGGCTGGTCACGGCCTCGGTGCCGGTATTCATCAGCATGAAGCAGCCCGTGCCGTAGGTGTTTTTGGTCAGGCCGGGCGAGGTGCAGTTCTGGCCGAAGGTAGCAGCCTGCTGGTCACCGGCGATGCCGCTGATGGGGATGGGCGAGTGGCCGATCAGCCCGGTTTCACCAAACACGCCGCTGCTGGGGCGCACCTCCGGCAGCAGCGCGTGCGGGATATTCAGCCGCGCCAGAATTTCGTCATCCCACGCCAGCGTGTGGATGTTATAGATCATTGTGCGGCTGGCATTGCTGACATCGGTGGCATGCACGCGCCCCTCGGTCATGCGCCACAGCAGGAAGGTGTCCACGGTGCCAAAGGCCAGCTCGCCTTTTTCGGCGCGTTCGCGGACACCGGGCACATTGTCCAGGATCCAGGCGACTTTGGTGCCGCTGAAATAGGCGTCGGTCTCCAGGCCGGTTTTCGCCTGAATGACCGCATCGAAGCCCTCAGCTTTGAGCTGGTTGCACAGCTCGGCCGTGCGCCGGCACTGCCACACGATCGCGTTGTAGACGGGCTGGCCGGTCGCGCGGTCCCACACGATGGTCGTCTCGCGCTGGTTGGTGATGCCGATGGCGGCGATGTCGTCCTGCGCATCGTGCGCCTTCACCACCTGGCTGATGACCTGCGTCTGCGTGTACCAGATATCTTCAGGGTTGTGCTCCACCCAGCCCGGCTTCGGGTAAATCTGCGGGAATTCCTGCTGGGCCGCCCCGACCATGTCGCCGTCGTGGTCAAACAGGATGGCGCGGCTGGAGGTCGTGCCCTGATCGAGTGCAAGAACATATTTGGCCATGCGGTCCCCTCAATAAAGTTTTGTTGGCGGCCTGTGGAAAGCATTTCACAGGGCGGGAGTATACCATGCGCGAGGCGCTGGCGTCATGCATTTGGGGGCAGACTTTCCCGTGCGCGCAGCGTGTTTGTGCAAGTGTACTAAATTGGTATACCCATAGGTTTAAATTAAATTAACGTGTGTTAAAATAAAGAAAACCAACCTTATGAATATGCATCTCTGGGAGTGACCTCATGGTCTCCACAGTCGAAACCATCAAGCAGACAGCGCCGCAGGAAAAGAAGCAGGCGCAAACCTCGTGGCTGCGCGCGCATGAAACCAGGCTGGCCCCGTGGCTGGTGGTCGTCACGCTGATCGCGCTGATCCTGAGCGCGATTACCGAATCGGCCGGCATGTCCCCGGTACTGGTGCTGATCCTGAACCTGGTCAGCTATGCGGCGGGCGGCGTCTACGGCGTCATGTCGGCATGGGACGGCCTGCGCCAGCGCAAGCTGGATATCGACCTGCTGATGATTCTGGCGGCGATCGGCGCGGCGCTGGTGAATCAGTGGCGCGAAGGCGCGATGCTGCTGTTCCTGTTTTCGCTCAGCAACGTGCTGCAGGATTACGCGATTGGCCGCAGCCGCCGCGCCATCAGCGGGCTGATGAAGCTGTATCCGAAGGAAGCGCGGGTGGTGCGTAACGGTGAAGTGCTGACCGTGCCGCTGGAAGCCATCGTGATTGGCGACCTGCTGCAAATCAAGCCGGGCGAGCGCATCCCGGTGGACGGGCTGGTGCGCGCCGGACACTCTTCGGTGGACCAGAGCCCGATCACGGGCGAGAGCATGCCGGTCGAGAAGAACGGCGGCGAGATCGTGTATGCGGGCACGCTGAATGGACAGGGCGCGCTGGACGTCGAGGCGACGCAGGCCGCCCAGGATACCGTGCTGGCGCGCATCATCCGCATGGTCGAGACGGCACAGGACAGCAAGGCGCCGACCGAGCGCTTCATGGACCGCTTCGAGGAAATCTACGCGCTGGTGATTATCGTCGGCGTGGCGCTGTTCATTGTCATCCCGCCGGCGCTGTTTGGCGCGGACTTCAACAGTAATTTCTATCGGGCGATGGTGCTGATGACGGTGGCATCCCCGTGCGCGCTGGTCATCAGCACGCCAGCGGCCTTCCTGTCGGCGATTGCGTCGGCGGCGCGGCGCGGCGTGCTGTTCAAGGGCGGGGCGCATCTGGAGATGCTGGCCACGCTGAAGGCAGTCGCGTTTGACAAGACGGGCACGCTGACACGCGGCAAGCCGATCGTGACCGATATCCTGGCGCACACCGGGCACACGCAGGACGACGTGCTCCAACTGGCCGCGGCAGTCGAGGCGCGTTCAGAGCATCCGCTGGCCAGCGCGATTGTGGGCGCGGCGGGCGAGCGCAAGCTGGCGATCCCGACGGTTGAGAATTTCGCGGCGCAGGCTGGGCAGGGCGTGACGGGCACGGTCGATGGGAAGACAATTCGCGTTGGCAGCCCGGCCAGCTTCACCGATATCCCGACAGAACTGGCGGCCGAGATTGCCGGCCTTCAGGCTGAGGGCAAGACGGTGATGATCGTGCAGCACGAGACGGGCTATGCCGGGCTGATCGCGTCGGCCGATGTGGTGCGGCCGGAGGCGAAGGCCGCCGTCGACGCGCTGCATCGCATGGGCGTGCAGGTGGCCATGCTGACCGGCGACAATGCGCTGACCGCAGGCGCGATTGCCCGCCAATTGGGTATCGACGCGGTGGAAGCCGAGCTGATGCCCGCCGACAAGGTCGATGCGATCAAGCGCATTCAGGCGAAGTTTGGCAGCACAGCGATGATTGGCGACGGGGTGAATGATGCGCCGGCGCTGGCCAATGCGGACGTGGGTGTGGCGATGGGCGCCGGCGGCACCGATGTCGCGCTGGAGACGGCCGACGTGGTGCTGATGCGCGACGATCTCAAGATGATCGCGTTTGCCATCGCGCACAGCAAGCGCGCCCGGCGGGTGGTGGTGCAGAATATCACGTTTTCGCTGCTGGTGATCGTTACGCTGGTCATCAGCACGTTCGTCGCCAGCCTGGCGCTGCCGCTGGGCGTGCTGGGCCACGAGGGCAGCACCGTGATCGTGGTCATGAACGGGCTGATTCAGCTGCTGATTTTGCAGACCCGCGAGCCTGTCTGAGACCGATAATTTATGTGATGCTGCGGGGCTACTTGCGCCGCAGCATCATGCCGATGACCACGCCAATCACGAATGCCGCGATGACCAGCGTCCATGATGTTTGCGCCGGGGCCGCGCTCGCGCCGGTTGAAGACGCCGGGGAGGGATCCGCTGCCGGGGCGGGCGGCGCTTCTGGCCGCGCAAACTGCGCCTTCATCGTGCTGGCGATGCGCTCCACCTGGCTGGCTGCTTCATCGGCCGCTTTCAGGATGCCTTCTTCCACGCCAGCCTCACGGGCTTCTTTGCGGATATTCTCCGCCAGCCCATACAGCCCCTTCACGGTATCGTGACCGACGTCCTCGATGCGCTTGCGCAGCTCGCGCGCTGCTTCAAATGTGCTGTTTCCATTGGCGCTCATGCTGATGTCCCCCATATTGCAATGCTCATGACAATAGCACCGACAGGTCAGATTCACAACAGACGCGATTTGGTGGACGAGGCAGGCCTCGTCCCTACATCGGCGGATGCTGCGGATCGCGCTGATCCATGGTAAAGACACTGGGCATGAATGGGCCTGTTTTTCCTCGCAGGGTTGGCAACAGGTAGGGACGAGGCCTGCCTCGTCCGTGTTCGTGTCTTACCCCGTAACCGGCATGGACGCGCAGGCGGCGCTGGCGGATACAAATTCGGCATCCACCCAGCCGGATTGCCCGTCGAACGCGGTCTGCCACCACAGCCCGTCGGCAGACATGCCCGTGATTTCAATCGCGGTGCCGAACGGAATCACCAGCAGCGTTTCGCTGTCGGCGCTGGGCGCGGCACGCAGGCGCAGGTTGAAATTCACGCTGCCGATGCACGGCGTCACGGCGGTGGGCGAGGGCGTCGGCGTGCTGCTGGCATACACGAAGCGCGTCGCGGTGGGCGTGGCGGTCGGGGCCTGCGTCGGCGTGGTGCTGGGCGTCAGCGTGGCCGTAGGCGTTCCCGTGCGCGTGGGCCGGGTCGTGTTAGTCGGCTGAGGCGTCGCTGTCGCATCGCCCTGGTCCGGCGCACCCGGAGACGGGGTGAGCAGGCTCATCAGGCTGCGGCGCGTGCCGGTGGGGGTGGGGCCGCCAAAGCGTGCGCCCAGGTTATTCAGGTTGCTGTTCACGGCCAGGCGCACAAAGTTGTCCATCTGGCTGAGGAACAGCGCAGCCTGCAAACGGCCAATCTCACCGCGTTCTGCTGCACGGCGCAGGCTCTCGCTCAGGATGCCGGACAGGCGCTCGACCACGCGCTCGATATCGCCGCCGTTGTCGGTGATGATGCGCGCCAGCGGCACGCCCTGGTCGAGCTGCTCAAACACCGTCACCTCGTCCAGCGCGATTTCGTCGGCCAGGATATCGCGAATGGCCTTGAACAACTGCTCGGCCTGCGAGGCGCTGATGCTCTCGGCTTCTTCGGTGGACGCTGGGGCGACCGCCACGGCCGGCGCGGGTGTCTCTGATTCGGGCAGCGCGAAATAGGTCGATGCGAATGGCACGGTGAAGGTAGACAGTGCCAGCAGCAGCCCGGCGAATACGCCCAGCAGGCCGCGGCTGCCCTTCAGCCGCTGCGGACGGAACAGCTCGATCAGCATAATGAGCAGGCTGATGCCCGCCAGTGCCAGCGCGAAAACCGTCGTGTAGGGCAGGATGTTTTCGTCGCGCGGCTCGGATGAATAGCTGACGACCAGCGCAGCCAGCGCCAGCCCGGTCACCATGAACGGCAGCAGCGTATCGACGAAGCTGACCTTCTCGGTGCGGGTGACAGCTTTAATCAGGTTATTGAGCACCAGTAGCAGCGTGAAAAGCGCAGCGCCGGTGAGAAGCAGCAGCGGCAAGGGGAATCCTTTGGGCAGGCGTGTATGTCCGTAATACGTTTATTGTAGCGGACGGTCGCAGCGCGTTCGGTTAAAGCTCAATGATTCTTTAGGCCGCTGCTCAGCGCGGCACCAGATTGCCCTCGACGACCAGCGCGACCTCGAAAATGGTGGGCCACAGCTTGCCCGTCACCAGATAGGTTTCGGTTTCTGGCAGATAAACGATGCCGTTCAGCACCGCGCCCGATCCCAGCCCGATCCGTTCTTCCGGCGGAATCAGGCTGCTGGCATCGATCACGCCCACCACGTCGCCTGATTCCGGCTGAATCAGCATGATGTAGTCGGTCTGCCACACGTTGGCCAGCACCACGCCATTGGCGCATTCCAGTTCGTTCAGGTTGGTCACGGGTGAGCCGAACAAATCGACCGGGATGGTGTCCAGCAGCTCGAAGGTGTCCGGGTCGCGGCGGAACAGGTTGGCGCTGCCATCGGTCATCCACAGCGACGCGCCATCGTAGCACAGGCCCCAGCCCTGTCCCTCGTATTCAAAGGTTTCCAGCAGCTCAAAGGTCTCGACATCGTAGACAAAGGCGGTATTTTCCTGCCAGGTAATCTGGATCAGGCGGTCATCGACCAGCGCCAGGCCTTCGGCAAAGTACGCCTCATCCAGCGCGACGCTGCGCAGTTCCTCGCCGGTTTCCAGGTCCAGCTCCTGCAGCTCGCTGGAGCCATACAGGCCGGTGCTCTGAAACAGTCGGCCGTCTGCATCCATCACCAGCCCCTGCGTGAAGTCCTGGGTATTGTGCGGATACTCGGCCAGCACAGATGGCGTCAGGAAGGGGATTGGTGCGAAGGCGGCCTGTTCGGTGACCTCAGGCGTCACTTCAGGCGTGGCATCCTGGGCGGCGGCTGGCAGGGCGGAAAGCAAAGCGGCTGCAAGCAGCGCGCGTCGTATGCGGGACATATGACTTTTCCTTCAATCTCGTAAGGCATGAATGACGCACCCGCGTCGGGTAGACAGGGCTGAACTCCATTATAGCCCTGTGCCGCGCCGGTTTCATAAATGAGAGGGCGAATCGCATGGGAGGCGCAGGCACGGCACGCTATACTACGCACATCATGCTGACGATCTTGAGATAGAAAGGACGACACTTTGTCTGACAACCTGCAACTCCGCGCTGTCAATACCATTCGCACCCTGTCGATCGATGCCGTGCAAAAGGCAAACAGCGGCCATCCGGGCCTGCCGATGGGCGCTGCCAGCATGGCCTTCGCGCTGTGGACGCGCCACCTGAAGCATAATCCGCGCAATCCGGGCTGGGCCGACCGCGACCGCTTTATCCTCAGCGCCGGGCATGGCTCGATGCTGCTGTATTCGCTGCTCTACCTGACCGGCTATGACCTGTCGCTCGATGACCTGAAGGCCTTTCGCCAGTGGGGCAGCAAGACGCCCGGCCATCCGGAATATCACCACACGGCGGGCGTGGAGACGACGACCGGCCCGCTGGGGCAGGGCGCGGCCAATTCAGTCGGCTTTGCGCTGGCCGAGGCCTATCTGGCTGGCTACTTCAACCGCGACGGCCACGACATCGTCAATCACTACACATATGCACTGGTGGGCGATGGCGACATCATGGAAGGCGTGGTCGCCGAGGCCGCGTCGCTGGCCGGCACGTGGGGCCTGGGCAAGCTGATCTGGCTGTACGACAGCAACCGCATCACGCTGGATGGCAAGGCCGAAATGACCTTCACCGAAGATGTGCCCGCGCGCTTCCGGTCGCTGGGCTGGCATGTGCTGGACGTGGCCGACGGCAACGATGTCGAAGCGGTCGCATCGGCCATCACGCAGGCGAAAGCGGTGACCAACCAGCCGACGCTGATCGTGGTGCACACGGTCATCGGCTATGGCAGCCCGAACAAGGGTGACAGCAGCGAGGCGCATGGCTCGCCGCTGGGCGCGGACGAAATCCGGCTGGTCAAGGAATTCTATGGCTGGCCGCAGGAAGATTTCTTCGTGCCAGGCGACGCGCTGGAGCTGTTCCGCGAGGCTGTGGAGTCGGGCGCGTCGGCGGAGTCGGCCTGGAATGAAAAATACGCGGCCTATAAAACGGCCTATCCTGAGCTGGCCGCACAGTGGGAAAGCGCGCAGGCGGGCGAGCTTCCTGACGGTTGGGACAGCGAAATTCCCGTGTTTGGCCCGGAAAAGAAAATCGCCACGCGCAATGCCAGCGGCACCGTGCTTAATGCGATTGCCAAACACATCCCGACCATGATTGGCGGCGATGCTGACCTGGCGGGCAGCACCAAGACGCTCATCAAGGGCGCGGAGAATACCGGCCATCATCACGCGGCGGCGCGCAACGTGCGCTTCGGCGTGCGCGAACACGGCATGGGCGCGATCGTGAATGGGCTGGCGCTGCACGGCGGCATCATCAAGCCGTTCTCGGCCACCTTCCTCACCTTCAGCGACTATATGCGCCCGCCCATGCGCCTGGCCTCATTGATGAACATCGCGCCGGTGTTTGTGTTCACGCACGACAGCATCGGCCTGGGCGAAGACGGCCCGACGCATCAGCCGGTCGAGCACTTCATGGCCAACCGCGTCATCCCCAATCTGCATTTCTTCCGCCCGGCCGATGCCAACGAGACGGCCGCGACCTGGAAAACCGTCATGACGCTCAAGCACCCGTCCGCGCTGGCCTTCTCGCGCCAGGATCTGCCGGTGCTGACCGGTGAGGGTATCGGCGGCGTGGGCGCGATTCATGCCGGCGTGGCGCGCGGCGGCTATATTCTGGCGGATGCCGACGGCGCGCCGGAAGTCATCCTGCTGGCGACTGGCAGCGAAGTCAGCATCGCCCATGAGGCGCATAAGACGCTGACGGCGGCCGGCGTGAAAGCGCGCCTGGTCAGCCTGCCGTGCTTCGAGCTGTTTGACGCGCAGCCGGCTGAGTACCGCGACAGCGTGCTGCCGCCGTCGGTCACGGCCTGCGTGAGCATCGAGGCGGGCGTCACGCTGGGCTGGGAGCGTTACGTGGGGCTGAATGGCCGCGCCATCGGCGTGAACAGCTTCGGGGCCAGCGCGCCCTACCAGAAGCTGTATGAGGAATATGGCCTGACGGCAGCCGCTGTAGTGGCCGCTGCCCATGACCTGCTGAAAAAATAAGCTCTGAAAGGCGCCCCGCATCCAGACAGCTTCACGGATGCGGGGCCTGCGTTTCATGATTTTTGGAGAGTTATATGTCTAATCCACTGCTTGAAGTACAGGCTTTCGGTCAGAGTATCTGGTACGACAATATCCGCCGCAGCCTGATTACTGGCGGGGAGCTGCGTCGTCTGATAGAGGAAGACGGGGTGCTGGGCGTCACGTCCAACCCCGCGATTTTCCAGAAGGCCATCGGCCTGACCGACGAATATGATGACAGCATCCGCGAGATGCTGATGCTGGAGCCGTATGAGATTTACGAGGCGCTGGCGGTGCAGGATATCCGCGATGCGCTGGACCTGCTGCGCCCGGTGTATGACCGCACGGGCGGGCGCGACGGCTTCGTCAGCCTGGAGGTGTCGCCGCTGATCGCGCACGATACGGCCACGACTATCAGCGAGGCCAAACGGCTGTTCGCGCTGCTCAATCGGCCGAATGCGATGATCAAGATTCCGGCCACCAGCGCGGGCATTCCGGCCATCGAGGAAGCAATTTTCGCAGGCGTGAACATCAATGTCACGCTGATTTTTGGCATCGACAACTATGAGCAGGTGGCCGAAGCGTATATCCGCGGGCTGGAGCGCCGGGTGGCCGCTGGCCTGCAGGTCGATCATGTCGATTCGGTGGCCAGCTTCTTCCTCAGCCGCATCGATACGCTGGTGGACAAGACGCTCGATAATAATATTCGTGCGGCGCAGGGGCGTGACCTGGCGCGTGTGGCGCTGAACAACAAGCTGAAGGGCAAGGCGGCGATCGCCAATGCGCGGCTGGCCTACCAGGCCTATAAAGAAATTTTCAACGGCCATCGCTTTGCGCGCCTGAAAGAAGCGGGCGCCAATGTGCAGCGCGTGCTGTGGGCGAGCACCGGCACCAAGAATGCCAATTATCCCGACACGATGTACGTCGACAGCCTGATCGGGCGCGATACCGTGAATACGCTGCCGCCCGACACCCTGGCGAAATTCAAAGACCACGGCAAGGCAGGCAATACGCTGGAAGAAAACGTGGCTGAGGCGGAACAGTCGCTGGCGCTGCTGCGCGAGGTGGGCATCGACATGAAGTCGATCACCAACCGCCTGCAGGCCGACGGTGTGGAACAGTTCATCGATGCGTTTGAGGGGCTGCTGAACCAGGTCAATGCGCGGCGCAATGTGCTGGCGACCGGCGTGATGTCTGAGCAGGAGGTCACCATCGGCGGATTTACCCGCGATGTGGAAGCTGCGCTGAGCGAAATCGAGCGCGCGCATACCAATGCCCGCCTGTGGAACCGCGACGGCACGTTGTGGAAAGATCACCCGGTGGTAGCGGCGCGCATCGCCAATGCGCTGGGCTGGCTGGATCCGTTTGCCGAGATTGATATGGCGCGCCTGCACAAGCTGCGCGAATCGGCCAGGGCGCTAAAGCATGTGGTGTTCATCGGCATGGGCGGCAGCACCCAGCCCGCCGACACGTTCCAGCGTGCGCTGGGCTCTGCGCCCGGCTTCCCGTCGATGCATGTGCTGAATACGACCGACCCTGACGAAATCATGCGCTCGCTGGAGGGCGCAGACATCAAAGACACCCTGTTCGTGGTGGCCAGCAAGTCGGGCACCACGTTCGAGACGCAGGCGATCATGCGCTATTTCTTCCGCGAGACGGGCAATAATGGCGGGCAGTTCATCGCCATCACCGTGCCCGGCTCACCGCTGGATAATTTTGCGCGGCTGCATCGTTTCCGCGATGTCTTCCCTGATTCGGCGCACAGCCTGGGCAGCTACAGCGCGCTGGGCTATGTGGGCTGGGTGCCTGCCGCGCTGCTGGGGGCAGACCTGGACGCGCTGGAGGCCAGCGTGCGCCGCATGATTATGGCGTGCAGCGACACCATCGCCGCCAAAGACCACCCCGGCCTGACGCTGGGCGCGATTATGGCGACGCTGGGCGGCCGCGGCAAAGACAAAATGACGCTGGTCACCAGCCCCGGGCTGAATGCCTTCGCCGTGCAGATCGAACACATTGTGGCCGAAAGCACAGGCAAAGAGGGCCGCAGCCTGCTGCCGATTGTGGCGGGCAAGCTCGGCCGGTCGGCCGATTATTCCAGCGACCGCCTGTTCATCTTCATTCGTCTGGAGGGGGATGATAATCAGGAGCTGGATGACAGCCTGGCCGTGCTGGCCGGGGCTGGTCACCCGATTGTGACGCTGCACCTGAAAGACCGGAACGCCCTGGCGGGTGAGTTTTTCCGCTGGGAATTTGCCATGGCGATTGCCGCCAGACAGATGCAGGTGAATCCGTTTGACTTCCCGAATGTCAACGAGACGCGCCTCGCGACCGATTTGCTGCTGGAGCATTATATTGAGCAGGGCGCGCTGCCAGAGGGCAATCCGGTGGCAGGCAAGGGCGACGTGACGCTGTATGCGACCGAAAGCATGGCCAGCCAGCTCCGTGCCATGTGCCGCGACCATCGTTTTGATGCCACCAGCGTGACCGGCCTGCTGGCTGCCCAGCTGAATGGCACGGCGGCTGGCGACTTCATCGCGCTGATGGCCTTTTTGCCGCGTTCGCCTGAAGTGGATGCGCGCCTGCAGGATATCCGCCTGCGCATGCGCCATGCCACGCGCCGCGCTGTGCCGATGGGCTATGGCCCGGATTATCTGCACTCGACCGGACAGCTCTATAAGGGCAGCGGCGCCAATGGCGTGTTTATCATGCTGACAGCCGACAAAAAGACGACGCTGGAGATTCCTGAAGCGGGCTATGACTTTGCCACCGCGCAGATGGCTCAGGCGCTGGGCGACTTGCAGGTGCTTCAGCGCAAAGACTATCGCGTGCTGCGGCTGCATGGCACCACCATTGATGTGCTGCTGGACATGGTGTCGGTGGCGGTGGATGAGGTGATGGCCCGTCGCGCATAACCGGCAGGCGGCAGAGGATAAAAATCGTATCAGAAGTGTCGGCCTGCTGTTTACAAGTTGGCACTCTTGCCGTATGATTGCTAACTGTGATTGAACGTAAAAACACGATCTGCTGAGGTGACGTCTATGCCGTTGTATACGTATCGCCGCGAGGACGGCACGACATTCGATATCCGCCAGAGCTTCTCTGACGACCCGCTGAAGGTGGACCCTGCCACGGGCCAGCCCGTCACGCGTATCGTGCAGGCTGCCGGGATTATCTTCAAGGGATCCGGTTTCTATGTGAACGACAGCAAGGGCAAGAGCAGCACGATGACGCCGCCCAAGTCCGGGAGCGAAAGCAAGTCGGACGCGCCGTCTGCGCCCGCTGCCGAATCGAAGAAAGAGTCGTCGCCCGCGCCCGCCGCCAGCCCGTCCACATCTGCACCTGCGGCCAGCTAGCCAGACCAACCACACCTATAAGAAAACGGGATGTCCTGAAACCAGGCATCCCGTTTTTTGTGTCGCTTAGCGCGCCCGCGTGACCGGCCTTATGCCAGCTGCGGCTCCGGCGCTTTCTCTACCGCAGGTTCCGCCGCTGCGCTGACCTGCTCATAGCGGCTGGACAGCCTGCGATAAATGCGCGACCGCATCGCGATCAGCGTGAAGGTTACCCCGGCCACCCCGGCCAGCGTGAACATCAGCGCCATGCCGCGTGCCTCGCCAACGCCAAACCACGAGCCGATCAGCGTGACGCCTGCGCCGGTGGTCATGAACGGGATGAACACGAATTGTGCCAGCGGCCCGATCAGCAGGGTTGAGACAGGCGAAGCGGCCGACTCGATGCTCTGCGCGAAGCCAAACACGCGCCCGTGATGGTCCGGCGGCACCACTTTCTGGATGATGGTGTGCTCGGCAGCTTCGATGAACGGGCTGAAAACCGGGAACAGGAAGAAGCCGATAATCAGCAGGATGATCGAGGGCTGAATGGTCATTAAGGCGCCGGCCAGCCAGATGGCGATGTTGGCGATGAACAGGCTGCGCAGCGGATTTTTCCCCAGCCCGAATTTCGCGATGAGGATGCCGCCAAGGATGAATCCCAGCCCCAGCACGCCGGAAATGGTGCCCCACGCCTCGGCGCTCACCATCGACAGCCCGTAAGGATCGAGCAGCGCCATGTACACGCCGCCCAGGAAGTTGTTCAGGCAGGTGAACAGCAGCAGCGGCAGCAGGCCAGAGATGCCGGCGACCGTGCGGTACGTCCCGCGCAGGTCAAACGTGCTGGTTTGTGCTGGCGGTTCTTCCCCTGGCTGAAGCTCCGGCTTTGGCGCGCGCGGGATGCGGATCGTCAACATGTGGATGATTGTCAGGCAGCGCACCACGATCGGAATCAGCAGCACCCAGAACATGCCCGATGCCGCGATCAGGAAACCGCTGAACAGCGAGCCGATCAGGAAGCTGACGCCCGTGACCATGCCCACCAGTCCATTGGCGCGGTCGAGGCGGTCTGCGGGCACCATGACAGCCACCAGCGTCGCCTGGATGATGGCGCGGATATTGGGCACGATGATGCCCACATAGACGACGCCGATGAGCGTCCACAGGCGCACGCTGCCCAGGCTGGTGAAGGCCCCTTCCGGCGCGGTGACATAGATCAGGAACGCAATTACGAACAGCACCGCTGTGATGGCATCGGCGGCCAGCAGAAGTTTCTTCTTGTCAAAGCGGTCAACCAGCGAGCCGAAGAAAAAGCCGGTCGTCAGGTTGCCGATGAAATAAATCACCGCCAGCACCGTCGTGACGATGACGGACCCCGTTTGCAGATAGGCCCAGAAGGTGATGGCGAACCAGGCGATGATCGTCGACACCGAGGCGACCAGGGTGTTGCCCAGCACCTGATAGAACAGCCGCATCGAGCCTGGAATGGCGGGCGATTGATTTTCCTGCTGCATTTGTTTTCGTTGACCTCATGCTGAATGGCAGTTGGACCGCGTTATGCATTGGCATCACAGACGGCTTCTGAGCACGCTGCGGACCTTTATCAATGTCGGTTTGCGGCGCAAGTGTGAAACACATGTTCCCATGTTCATGCCGCGAATCCGGCCAATAAAAAAAGCGGACCCGAAGGCCCGCTTTTTCTGACGTGCTGTGGTTGTCAGTTCTTGCTGACGGTATTGCGGACGACGGCTGTGTAGCTGGTGTAGCTCAGCTTCTTCAGCGCGTCGAAAGCGGCATCCTGCACCATCGTGCTTTCATCATAGATGGCCTGCGACAGCGATTCGACCGCCGAGGCGTCGCCCAGGTCGCCCAGCGAGACGGCGGCAGCGCGGCGCACCCATTCGTTGGGGTCCATCAGCGCGGTCATCAGCGGCTCGGCGGCGCTCTTGTCGCCGATGCGGCCGAGTGCTTCCGCCGCGACCTCGCGGATGGCGTTGTGCGCATCCGGGTGGCGCAGGGCATCCAGCAGCGGCCCGACGGCGCGGGCATCGCCCATGTGGCCGAGGGCTTCGGCAGCGGCGGCGCGCACGGCATCCGGCCCATCTGTCAGCGTGGCCAGCAGCCAGTCGACATGCTGTGCATCGCCGGTGCGGCCCAGCGCGGCCACGAAATAGGCGCGCTGTAATTCATCGAATTCGGCATCCTGGACGGCTGCGAACAACCGGGCGGACAGCTCGGTATCGCCGCGCTGCACCATCTCCAGCAGGCCGGCGCGCAGGCGCATGCCGATGTTCAGCTTCATCAGGTTCCACAGGTTGGTGGTCTTCATCGTCAGCAGCGCGTTGAACATGCCCGACGCTGCCTCCTGCATGCCCAGCTTCAGCAGGGCGGAGAAGGCCGCATACTGCACCTTGCCATCGTGGTCATGCACGGCGCTGATGAGCGCGGGAATCACGGCGGCGTCGGCGGTATTGCCCAGCCAGCGGGCGGCCTCGGCGCGGCGGCGCTGATCGGTATGGGTGAGCTGCTCCAGGTAAAACTGTGTGTTCATGGTGTCGTTCCTTCAGACTGTCGTGCGTTGGTGTGGTCATGGCGGCACGGCGTCGGCAGCCATGGGGGATAAGCTAGATAAAATCGCGGCTGTCCAGCACAATCGTGACCGGGCCGTCGTTGTGGATGTCCACCTGCATCATCGCGCCAAACACGCCGTGTGCGATGGGCCGGACACCTTCTGCGGCCAGGGCATCGGCATAGACCTGCACCAGCGGTGCGGCCTGTTCCGGCCGTGCAGCATCAATCAAGCTGGGCCTGCGGCCGCGCCGCGTATCGGCGTACAGGGTAAACTGCGAGACGACCAGGACGCCGCCCTGCACATCCAGCAGCGACCGATTCATCTTACCCTGTTCATCGTCAAAAACGCGTAAGTGCGCGGTTTTTCTCGCCATCATCTCAGCAATCTGTGCCGTGTCGTCATGGGTAATGCCCACCAGCGCGACATAGCCATGCAGCACTGCCCCGGTGACAGCACCATCCACCGTCACCTGGCCACGGGTGACTCGCTGTAATACAACACGCATTTTTCTGGCTCCACGGGGCGGGGCGCGTCCCTGTGACCGAACACTGCCTCACATGATACGGGCAGCGCTGGCGGGGGTCAACCCAGTCACAGTTTCACTTGAGATTAATGTAGGCTAGAATATGACACGTTACCCCGGCTGAATCTTACATGCTGTCTCGCCCTGTGGGCGCCCTGCCGGTGACTGACGCAATTACCTGAATCAGAGACATTTTATGGCTGAAGGTTTGTTTGACAACAGATATCGCTACGATCTCATTTACCCGCGCGGTCGTTCGGGCGAGACGCTGCGTGCGGTAGATACCCGTGATTCAGAGCGTCCGGTCGTCATCAAGCGGCCAGCCCCGAATGACGCGCCCCCCATTCGTGCTGGCCAGGAAGTCAGCATCCTGACAGAGCGCAAAGCCCTGCAAAAGCTGGCCGGACAGCCATCGCTGTGCGCGCTGCTGGGCAGCGGCCAGTTCACCGTGGGCGGCGTCTCGCATCAATATATCGTGATTGAGCGCGCTGAAGGCGAGATTGTCGCCGACACCGTGCTGGCGCTGTCGTCGTCTGGCGGGCGCATGCCAGAGATGGAAATGCTGGTCATCATGGATGCGCTGCTGGGGCTGATCGAAGCGGCCCATGAGCGCGACATCGTCTACAACGATGCCGACGCCAAGCACCTGTTCTGGTCACGCGACGACTATCGCCTGAAGGTGATCGACTGGGGCAACGCGGTCTTTCTGGAAGGCGATGAAGCCTCGCCGCAGGGCGTCAGCCGCCAGAGCGACATCTATCAGGTGGGCGAGCTGCTGTTTTTCATCGTGACCGGCGGCGGGCGTGTGGAGATACCGCGCAGCGCGGCCCAGAACGCGACCGATGATTTCCGCCTGGACTTCGGCGAAGATACCGGCCGCCTGCACACGCGCTTGCAGGCCATCATCAGCCGGGCGGCACACCCCAATCCGCGCTATCGCTATCACACCATCCGCGAGCTGCGCGCCGAACTGAACGCGTATCGCACGCCGGTGGAGCGCGACCGCACGGCCAGTCTGAACCGCGTGCAGGACCGTCTGCGCCGCGAGCTCAGCCGTGACGAGCTGTATTCGCTGCTGGCCATTCTCGACCCAGTGAGTGCGCTGGACCCTGGCCATCCGCCCACGCGCGCGCTGGAGGCCGAAGTCAACGCCCGCATCAGCGACTTGCAGGTGTCGGCTGACCTGGATGCTGCGCGCATTTATCTGGAAAGTGGCAGCTGGGAGCGCGCTTTAAGCGTGCTGGAAGAACTGCAACCGCGCGCACGCGGCAGCGCCGCCGTCGTCATCACCATTCTGATGGACTGGGCCGCGCTGCTGAGCGAAGACGACAACGCGAGTGTGCAGCTTCCTGCCGTGCAGGAGGCCATCAGCCTGCTGTTTGAGGCCGACCCGGCCGAGGCCACCCGCGTGCTGGTAATGGACACCGATGGCGACCATCGCGCCCAGTCGCTGCAATGGCTGATGGCCGAGCGCATTTCGGCCCATGTGGGCGAAATCATGCTGCTGCGGCCGAATCTTTTCCGTTTGCAGGTGGCGCTGACCACGCTGGCCGGGCAGAGCGTGCATGTGGGCGAACAGCGCTCGATGCTGAACGAAATCAATGCCTCGCTGGACAAGCTGACCGGCGAGACCTCCAGCACGGCCAACGACCTGCGCAATGGCTTCCGGATGGTGACCGACCGGCTGAATAACCTGATGCGCAGCCTGGAGGCCGTGAACGCGGAGTATCAGCTTCCGAACAAGATGCTGCCGTTGTCTGCCCTGACCCGCGCGACCAATGCGGCGATGGCGCTGGCCGATAACATGCACGTCATCGGCAAGCAGGCCGCGACCAACCCGATTGAGGCACTGGGCGCGCTGGATAACTCGCGTGAAATCGTGGCGGGCGCCCCGGCCTGGGATGCGCTGGCCCACAAGCTGGACGATCTGTATCAGCTGCTGGCTGAATTCGAGAGCTTTATTCCCGCGCCCGACGGTGGCGATGTCGCCTCCTGGCTGACGCGGGCGCATACCGCGCTGGTGCCATTTGCCAACGGCCTGACGGATGAGCGCCTGAACGGAATCGTCGCCGGGCTGAGCGAGGCCGCTGAAGCGTGGGGAGAATACGGCGAGGCGGCCGTGCTGGGCAGTCGTTCCAGCGCCATCGCCGCGCTGGAACGCGTCTCGAATGGCGTGAGCATCGTCAGCCCGTCGCTGGCCGCCTGGGTGGCGCAGCTGCGCTCGGTCGTCAGCAGCGCCGTGCATGTCGAGCGCGGCGCGCTGCATCCTGCGCTGGGGCAGGCGCTGTCTGACGGCTGGGAACATTTCGACCGCGGTCGGCTGGTCGAGGCCGAACGCATGGGCGCGCAGGCGTCTGACCTGGCGCGCACCGATGTGGAACGCGAAGCAGCGCGCCGCCTGCATGCCCTTTCGCAGCACACGCGTGAGTGGGTCGATCGCGGCGGCGTGACCAATACCGCCAGCTCGCAGAAGGCGCTGGCCAGCGTCGAGATGCTGTACAGCGCCGAGGAAATCGGCCTGCGCGACCATTTCGCCGGGCAGATGCCGGGCAAAGACACCTATCTGCGGGCGATGAATCGCGGGCTGATTGACCCGCTGGAGCGGCTGGGCACGGCCCCCGTACGCATCTTCTTTGTCAACGCGGTGCTGTATGGCGTGCTGGATGCCCGCGAAGGCAATATGGAAGACGCGCTGTTCTGGCGCGATGTGTCAGGCAAGACAGGCGTCGATGCCAACGGCCGTCACCCCTTAACGCGTATGCTGGAAGATTATGTGCAGCAGCGCAAAGACCTGGAAGCGGCCGCCCGTGAGCTGGCGAAGATTAATTCGGCGGCCAGCCTGCCGCATCTGGAAAACATCCGCCGGACGCTGGAGCAGAACAGCCAGACGAAAGTGCTGGCCCCGGCTGTGCTCAGCGTGCGCGAGCTGGAAGCAGCCGTGCGTGACTGGACCGATGGCGAGTTCCGGAATGCCGGGTCGCGCATCGAAAACGCGCTCAAGGCCATCGACGAAGTGGAAAAGGCCGGCGATATCACGCTGACGGCCTATCGCTCTTGGCTGATGACGCTGCTCAGCACTGCCGCAGAGCTGCATGGCAACGCGCGTCGGCTGGCGCAGGCAGTTGACGCGCAGCCAGCCACACCGCCAGAAATACTGTCTGTCGCGCATCAGTTTCAGGTGGAGGTGACCGCCCGCACGCTGGGCGATGCCTATACCGGCACGCTGCGCCAGTGGCGCGACATGTACGAAAGCTTTTCAGCGGCCTTCTCGGACCGGTCGCTGCGCCGCAGTGCGCGCCTGGCCCGGCTGAATGAGCTGTTCGGCGCGATGTTCATCGACCGGCATCCGGCCTATGCACTCTATCGGCACTGGTACACGGTGACCGAATACTCGCCGGAGTTTCCCGCGCCGCCAACCGATGAGCCGACGCCGCGCATCAGCGAGGCCGAGGAACAGGCCGCCCTGCCATCGCGCCGCGCTGCCGATGAGCCTTTACCCCCCAAATCGGCGCAGAAAGCCCGCCGCCGCGGCATGAGCCCGGTGCTGATCCTGATTCTGGTGATCGCGATTGTGGTCGCGGTCGCGGTTGGGTCGCGCAATACGCCTGAGACGACTGCGCCGGATGCGGGCACGCAGGTTGCTGTCGCGGCAAACACCGCTGAAGTGACCGACGATCCGGCGGGCCAGGCGGTGGCCACGCTGGATGCTGAAAGCATCGATACGCTGGTGCCCACGCAGGCCAATGTCACGCCGACGCCGCTGTCGGTGCTGGCGACGATCGCGCCGCGCGATACCGATACGCCGTCACCGACTTTCACCGCCAGCCAGACCTTCACGCGCACTGTATCGCCCACGCGCACGCCGACGAATACCACCACGGCAACCAATACCGCGACGGCCACCAATACGCCTGCGCCGACGCTGCCACCGGGTGGCCTGCGTGGTCAGCAGGACCTGCTGGCGCTGGCCGCACAGCTCGTCAGCCCCAGCTGGGATGTCGAGGCGTTCTCACCCGTGACGGCCGGCTCTGACAACTGGCGACTGGGAACAGGCGGGGGCGCGCTGGGCGAGGGCGACACATTGTTCGTCGGCCCGGAAGCCGCTTTCCTGACCGGCCTGTATGGGCTGAATGCACCCTCGCGCATCATCCGCATGGACGCGCTGCTCGACCTGCAAACGTTTAATCCGCCGCTGGTGGTGGACGACGCGGTGTACTTCGGCGTGCTGCTGCAAAGCGTGGACGATCCGGCGCAGCGGGTGGGCGTGCGTGTGCAGATTCAGGGCAGCCAGGGCGAGCTGATCCAGCTTAGCCTGCAAAACGGCGACACCCTGACGACCGTTAGCCAGCGCGCCCGCACCGACGACCCGCTGCGCGTCGAGATCGTGCGCAACCTGACCAACGACACGGTTCAGGTGCTGGTCAACCGCCAGCCGCTGGGCAATCCGGTCGCGTTTGTGGGCGATGACGTGCCGGTCGTGCCGGTGCTGTTCGTGCACAACGGCGGCGTAATTGTGTATGTGGATGAGTGGTCTGTCACGCTGCGCTAGGCGCGGGTTCACAGCGAATAAATCTCGCGTGCCTGCGTGCTTTGCCCCCATTCAGAATGATTAAGGGCGCCTCGCGAGGCGCCCCTACAAAACACAATCCCTTTGATCATCAACAGGGTTGTGTGAAATTAGGCGTTTGGACAGTCCATGGCAACCAGCCGAATAAACGGTTGTAGGGGCGCGTCGCGACGCGCCCTCTGCGTGTTTAATGCTTTTGCGCTCACCCGCCGGGCTGGCCGATCGGTGCGACGCCTGCTGGCGGGGGCACGCCGGGCGTCCCTGCCAGCAATGGATCGGGCGTCGGCGTGGCGCTGGCGCACAGGGCATCGGCGGTGGTCAGCTTGCCACCGGCCTCGCCGCCGCCGGTCAGGCTGAAGGCACTGCGATACTGCTGCGCGGCCGCACACTGGCCGAAGGCCGGATCGAACGCCAGCGCGTCCCCGTAGGCGATGTACTGCCGATAGAGCAGGTTGACCGCCTCGTTGTAGTAGCGCCCCTGCCCGTAACCGATGAGCTGCTGTAAGGCATTGATGGCCTGCGGATAGCTGATGCCGATGGTGCTGATCGCGTTCAGGTAAATTTCCCCTACATCGCGCTCATAGGCCAGGCCTTCGGCCAGCGGCAGACCGAGGCTCTGGATGCGGCCAACGATCTGGTTGCCCGCCGCGGGCTGCATGGCATTGTAGTAATTGCGCGCCACCGTGTTCAGCGAATCCGTCAGCAGGCCGCGCACGGTGCCGGTCTCAAAGCCGGGATCAATCGACGTGATGGCTTCTGCCAGTGCCGCGGCTTCCTCATAGTTTCCGGCGACAAATTCGCCCTGCGCCTCAGACAGCAGCGCGGCCAGGTCATAGTTCGGGCCGGGCGTGGGCGAGGGCAGATTGGGATCGAGGGTCGCCGTGGCCGTCGCGGTGGCTGTGGGTGTGGCGGTCGATGTCGGCGTGGCGGTGGCCGTAGGCTGGAGCGTCATATACAACGATGTGGCTGTGGCCATCACATCGTTCATGCCGGCGACGCCCGGCGTCAGCGTGGCCAGGAACTGGATGCGCGCTTCCAGCAGCACCAGATTGCCATCCGCGAGATCGGTCGGGATACGGCCGACCTGCTCGGCGATAGCGGCATTCTGCGTGGCCGTGCTGTTGACAGCGGCCTGCCTGCCGCCAGTTGTCCAGCCGGCAGCACCCGCCAGCGCGACGATAATCACGCTGAAGATGCCCAGCATCACCAGGATAATGCCGGTCAGGCCACAGCCGCCGCGCGGCGCGCCCTCGCGCACAAACGGGCGAATCTCGTCGTCGTCATCGGGGATGATTTCGCGGGCGGATGTGATCGGGCGGTCATCGAACGGGGTGCTGTCCGGCACGGTGACCGGCTTGTGCCCCTGCGTATCGTCAAGGTTGGTCGAGTCGTAGTCTGGCATAAGGATGTGATGCTCGTCTTTCAGGCCATAGAACCCCGGTATTATACAGGACGCTGGCGGCCTGTGTCAGCTACCGCTTGCCGTACGCGTGCTATTCGCCCAGCAGGGCGGCGGCCCGGCGGATGACCGCTTCGGCGGCTTCCGACTTGCTCAGCAGGGGCATGTGTTCCGGCTCGGCGCCCGGCCGCAGGATGACGACGCGGTTGGTGTCGGTCTCGAAGCCGGCATCGCGCGCGCTGATGTCATTGGCCACCAGCAGGTCGGCCCCTTTACGGCGCAGCTTGTCGTCGGCATTGGCGATCAGGTCGCGGCTTTCGGCGGCAAACGCGACCACCAGCCGCGGGCCAAATCCCGCGTCCCGGGTCTCTTTGACGGCTGCCAGGATATCGTCTGTGCGCGTGAGCTGGAGCGCGAAACCCTCTGCATTGTCCGATGATTTCTTGATCTTGTGCTCGGCCTGCGCCGCTGGCTTGAAGTCGGCCACGGCGGCGGCCATGATGAGGATGGTGCCCGGCACGGCATGGGCCAGCACTGCCGCTTTCAGGTCGGCTGCGCTGGTGACCGGCACGAGCGCCGCGCCAGTCGGGACGGACAGGCCCGCGCCCGCACTGCTGATGAGCGTCACATGTGCGCCCGCGTCCAGCGCGGCCTGCGCCAGCGCATAGCCCTGCTTGCCGCTGGAGCGATTGCCGATAAAGCGCACCGGGTCGATAGCCTCGCGCGTGCCGCCGGCGGTCACAATCACGTGCTGCCCTGCAAGCACGCCGTTAACGCGCCCCAGCGCCATGCGAATATGCCCCATCAGCGCGGCTGTTTCCGGCAGGCGGCCAATGCCGGTTAGTCCGCTGGCGAATCGGCCTGCTTCGGGCTGAATCACCATCGCGCCGCGCGACTGAAGCGTGGCCAGATTGGCCTGCACGGCGGCGTGGGCATACATGCTGCCATCCATCGCCGGGGCGACCAGCAGCGGGCAGGTGGCCGCCAGCGCGGTCACGCCCAGCAGGTCATCGGCCAGGCCAACCGCCAGCTTCGCCAGCGTATGGGCCGTGGCCGGCGCGACCATCAGCAGGTCGGTGCCCTCGGCTAGCCCGACATGGGCGATATGGGTGGGCAGGCCATCGCCGGGGCTGGGCGCCCACAGCGTGGTATACACCGGGCGGCCGGTGACCGCCTGAAACGTGAGCGGCGTCACGAACTGCTGCGCGGCGTCGGTCAGGATGATGTCCACCAGCGCGCCCGCCTGCGTCAGCTTGCTTGCCAGGTCGACGGCCTTGTAACAGGCGATGCTGCCGGTGACCCCCAGAATGATGCGTTTGCCCGCCAGCACGCGAATCGCCATATGTCCTCGCCTAGGTTATGAAAAGCTGATATTCAGGAACCGTTCCACCCAGCGCTTGCGCCAGGCCTGGCGAACGGTGAACATCCACAATACCACCCATCCGATAATTATCACATAACTCACCAGCGGCATGGGCAGCATCTCGAAGAAGTCGCGCAATGGCTCGATCAGCAGGATGCCGAAGAAGCCAGCCGTGATGGCGAACGCCAGGATCATCGGCCGTTTGTCCGGGCTGAGTTCATCGCCGCCGACGAAGAACTGATACGGCGGCTCGACGAAGATGACCAGCAGCAGGCCGGTCAGCACACTGAAGATGGTGAGTGCGGTGCGCGCTGTCGCTGTGGCGTACTCGAAGATGAAGACATCGGGGCCGGTCACAGGCGTATCCAGGTTCATCTGGTCGCGGAACAGCGCCACATTCTCTGGTGTATACGGAATCTCCAGCGCCTGGGCAGCGCCATAGGCGAAGAAGCCGACATACGTCAGCAGGCCGAACAGGGCGACGAATACCGCGCCGCCGCTGACAAAATGGGTGATGCTTTTCAGCAGGCGCGTCCTGGCCTGAACGGGTCGCGCCCAGATGGCCAGGAACAGCACCGGGATGCCGACCGCGAAGAAGGTCAGCAGGGTGGTGTGCTTCGGCACGAACGGGAAGCCGATGCCGATGACCGCCACCGACAGGATCATGATGGCGGTGAAGATGGCGCGCGTCAGGAACAGGCTGAGGATATCGCGCATGCCGGCGACGATGCGCTGGCCTTCGAGAAACGCAGGCGGCAGGGCGGCGAACGAGTCGTTCAGCAGCACCATGTCGGCCACGCCGCGGGTGGCCGCGCTGCCGCTCTGCATGGCGATGCCCAGGTTAGCCTTCTTCAGCGAGAGCACATCGTTCACGCCGTCGCCCATCATGGCGACATAATGCCCGCGGCGGCGCAGCGCGTCCACCAGCCGTTCTTTCTGGTCCGGCGTGATGCGGCCAAACACGGTCGTTTCTTCCACCACCACGTCCAGGTCGCTGTCGCTCATGCTGGCCAGATCGATGCCGGAAATCACTGTCAGGTCGCCGGGCAGGCCGGCACGCCGGGCCAGCGCGGCCACCGTGTGCGGGTTGTCGCCGCTGATGACTTTCAGTCGTATGCCAGACTTGGCGAACGCGGCAATCGTGTCGGCGGCCTCTGCGCGTAGTTCGTCAGATAGCGCGATCAGCGCGATCGGCGTGAGTTTTTCGGGCAGCACGGGCTGGTCCAGCGCGTCATGCAGGGCATATACGCCGGGTGCATGGGCAAATACCAGCACGCGCAGTCCGTCTTGCGCCCACGAGCCGGTCTGGGCATCAAGCGCGCTGATATCGGGAAGCTGGGCCGCCAGCATTTCCATCGCGCCCAGCACATACACGCCGTCCAGGTCGCCGGACGGATGGAAGGCGAGCGCCGACCACTTGAGCGCGCTGGAAAACGGGACTTCGTCGGCGGGACGCACGGGCGGCAGGCTGAGCGCGGCGGCGATGGCCTCACTGGTGCGATTGCGCGCGCTGGCGCTGGACGCGAAAATACCCAGCGTGCGCTCGATTTCGGCGCGGGAACGACCCTCCAGCGGCATGACATCGTGATAGGCGATCTTGTTGGCGGTCAGCGTGCCGGTCTTGTCCATGCACAGCACGGTGACGTTGCTCAGGCTTTCGACGGAATTCTGCTGCTGGATGAGCGCACCGCGCTGCACGATGCGCAGCGCCCCCAGCGCATAGGCCACGATCACCATCAGGAACAGGCCGTTGGGGACGATGCCCGCGATCACGGTGGCCATGCGCACGCCGCGTGCCAGCGGAATCGCCTGCAGGAAGCCGCTGATGAACATCAGCAGGCCGATGAAGATGGCCAGCCCCAGCAGCAGGCGAAAGACCAGATCGACATCTTTTTGCAGCGGGGTGCGTGGGTTGCGATAGGCGCGCGCGCTGTTCGTCAGCTTGTTAGCGAAGCTGCTGGCGCCCACTTTGGTGGCCTCCACCAGCGCGCTGCCGCTGACCACGAAACTTCCCGACAGCACCTCGTCGCTCTGCTTCTTGGGGATATGGTCGCTCTCGCCGGTCAGCAGGCTCTCGTCCATGTCGATGCGGCCTTCGCCCACCACCACGCCGTCGGCCACGATCTGGTCGCCGGCATGGGCTACCAGGATATCGCCCACCACGATCTCGCTGGGGTCAACGATCTTCTCGATGCCCTCACGCATGACCGAAACACGCGGCCGCGTCAGCAGCGCGATTTTGTCGAGCTGGCGCTTGGCGCGGATTTCCTGAATGATGCCGATGGTGCTGTTGAAGAAAATCAGGCCGACGCTGACGACCGCATCGCCCACATAGCCGAGCGCGACCAGCATCACGCCCAGCGTGAACAGGATGATATTGATCAGCGTGAGCACATTCTGGCGGATGATGTCGCTCAGCTTGCGGCTGGTGGCCGCTTCGACATTGTTGCCCAGCCCGCGCTGGCGGCGCGCAATAACTTCGGCTTCAGTCAGACCCTGCGTCAATGATGTCGTCATAGCTCTCTCAGTGCGTGCAGTCAGTTCACGCGGGAAGTATACTAGGCGAATATGAAGTCAGTGCGAACAATTGCTGTACTTATACACATTTCTGTGAGGACATAACCCCATGACATTTACAGTAGATGCGCTGGACGGGCAGCATATCGTCATCAGCGGCGGACTGGGCGCGATCGGGATGGCGGTGGTCGCCGCGCTGGTGCGCCATGGTGCACGCGTCACCGTCAACGATATCGTGCCCGTATCTGAAGGTGAGTCTGCATTACTGGAAGCAGGCTTCGACCCGAGTCAGGCCCGCTATGGTTACGGTGATTTGACGCAAAAGTTGCAGGTGGAGGCATTGCTCGACAAGGCCGAATCGTATTTCGGCCCGGTGACGACGGCGCTGTGCCATGCCGCAGTCGTGAAGGCGGCGCCGCTGGTGGATGTGGCCGAAGCCGACTGGGACAACATGCTGGATGTGAATCTGAAGGCGGCTTTCCTGCTGGGGCAGGCGGCCTCACGGCGCATGATCGCGCAGGGAATCCATGGCCAGCTCATTTTCACGACGTCGTGGGTGGGGGCGGTGCCATGGCCGGAGATTGGCCCGTACAGCGCCAGCAAGGCAGGCATGAATATGCTCATGCGCACGTTTGCCCGTGAACTGGCCGACAAGGGGATTCGCGCTAACGCGGTCGCGCCGGGCATTGTGGGCGCAGGCATGGCGCTGAAGCAGTGGAATACCGAGCCGGACTATAAACGCCGCGCCAGCAAGGCGATCCCGCTGGGCGAGTTGCAGTCGCCCGAGAGCGTGGCCGACGCGTTCGTATTCCTGTGCAGCCCCGCCTCGCGCTATATGACGGGGTCGGTGCTGCTGGTGGATGGCGGGTGCAGCCTGTATCCGATGGATTGAGGGGGATGATCTTCAGGGGTGTCGTTAAGGTTGGCTTCTATGTAAAGCTGACGGGCGCATCGCGATGCGCCCCTACAGCGGCGTACCTGGCAGGTCGTTTAGATTTGTCTTGATGCCAAATAACCCGAGTATGGACGCTTACCCCATGAGGTTGGACTTGTAGGGGCGCCTCGCGAGGCGCCCGGCCGTAAATATCCTGTTTTCCCGCTCAGTCAGAGGTCTGTTATGTGGCGAGGGGTAGAAGACGTGTGCCACCGTTCGAAAACTCGCAAAGAGTAGTCATCCCCTCTTCCATGCAGTGGCTGAGTGGAGTGAGGGGCGAAGTTGTCTTTTGAACGTGGGTGCTTACGTGCCGCCCGTCGTCTGCTTGGCTGTCTTGAGCACGTCGGCCACAGCTTCGACCAGCTTCTCGACGGCGACCGGCTTTCCCAGGAAACGCTCTGCGCCTGCCTCCAGCGCCTGATTCATCTGGAAGCCGCCCGTCGCGCCGCTGACCACCAGGATCGGGATGCGCTTCGGCATGGCCTGCTTCTTGAGATATTGCAGCAGATCGAGGCCGTTCATATCCGGCAGCATCAGGTCGAGCACCATCGCGTCCGGCTGAATCTGGAAGACGACATTGAGTGCCTTGGTCACGGTGTCCACCAGCGTGACGGTGAACCCGGCATATTCCAGCGCCATGCGGAAGACAGCACCGACTTCGCGGTCATCTTCCACCACCAGGATATGCTGGCCCTTGCCCACCTTGGGGATATCAACCGGCTTGAGCGTGCCATACAGCGGGGTGCCGCCTTCCACCACCGGGGTGACGGCAAACAGCACTTGCAGGCGCAGGCGGCCGAGCATAATTTCGTCGCCGTGGCGCACGCGATACTCTTTTTCAGCCTCGCACGACAGGCCGTTCAGGCGGGTGCCATTGGTGCTGGCCAGGTCTTTGAGAAACAGGCGCTCGTCGCGCACCAGCAGGATGGCATGCTTGCGCGAGACGCCCGTGTTGAAGGCGTCGAAGGGCGTCAGGTCGATTTCCGGATTGACGTTTTTCTCGGCATCGGCACGGCCCAGCAGCATCTCTGTCTTGACCTGCTTCTGCATGATGCTGGGCGTACCCACCACGCGCAGCTCGATGACATACGGGAGTTTGCGATCCAGCGGGCCGGTGGCGACGCGCACGTTGGCGGCATCGGCGGGCAGCGGTTGCTTGAGATACTGGGTATTGGAAGGCTTCAGGCTGCCGTTTTGCATGAGTGAGTCAACTTTCATGGCTGCGTGGCTTGGGTACCCATTATGACTGCGACTGGCATAAATTCTAGTTATAACATTACATCCAAATTCCTGTTTTTAACCATAGTGAGCATCGTGAATTATTAATGAAGGGGCGAAAACGGTGGCCATTCGCAGGATAAATATCCCGTGTGGAAGTCTGGAAATGCGCTTCACCTGCGCTACAATGCGCAGCAGACGTGTAGGATGAGGATATTGGATGAACCGTCTGACGCTGAAATTAATCGTCTGTGCGCTTGCGCTGACCCTGTTTGTGGGCGCTGCTGCGGCGCAGGACTCCACCCCGGAAGCCGAAACCGCCGCCCTGAGCGCCGCGCCGGCCATGTCGCTGCCCCCGGCTGTCAGCCTGAGTGGGCTCAGCCCCGTCTACCAGCTCGTGAATCGCTGCTCGGCCGCCGCGCTGACGATTCAGCTCAGTTACTTTGACTGGGAAGGCAACTATACGACCGCCATCAACGGCCTGAACCCGAATGAGGCCGATGTGGCCGTGCGCCTGGACGAAATGGTCACCTTCGTGAACCAGTTCGGCTTCGAGGCGGTGGAACGCTTCGGCGGCACGGTCGACATCCTGAAGGCGCTGGTGGCTGGCGGCTTCCCCGTGCTGATCGAAAATTCGTATTATGAAGGGCCGGGCGGCTATGATGCCTGGCTGGGCCACAACCGCGTGGTGATGGGCTATGACGATGCGCAGGGTGTGCTGCTGACGTATGACTCGCTGCTGGGCAACGGCCCAGACAACACCGGCCGCCCGATTCCGTATGCTGAAATGGACGAGCGCTGGCGCCCGTTCAACCGCGATTATCTGGTGGTGTACCGGCCGGAACAGGCCGAACAGGTGCGCCAGATCCTGGGCGAAGACTGGGATGTCGAGACCAATCACCGGCGTGCGCTGGGCCTCAGCCAGGCCGAGCTGGATACTGACCTTGAAGACGGCTTCACCTGGTTCAATATCGGCTCCAGCATGCTGGCGCTGGGCGATGCCCCGACTGCCGCGCTGGCCTTTGACCGCGCCTTTGAAATTGGCCTGCCGTGGCGCATGCTGTGGTATCAGTATGGCCCGCTGGAGGCCTACCTGCAGATGGGGCGCTTTGAAGATGTGATCACCCGCGCGCAGAGTGTCATCACCAATACCGGCGGCGTGGAAGAAAGCTACTACTATATGGGTCTTGCGCATGAGGCCATCGGTGACCTGCAACGCGCGATTCGCTATATGGAAATCGCGGTCTATGGCAACCGTTATTACACGCCAGCCGCCACTGAACTGGCCCGTATGCAGGCCGCCGCAGCCAGCACCAGCTAGACCATCATCCTGAGTCCTGTGGAGATAACGAGATGCATCGCATGAAGATTCTCTGTGCCGCCGCGTGCCTGAGTGCTGCCCTGGGGATGGGCGCTGCCGTGATGGCGCAGGATGCCACGCCCGACCCCGATGTGCCGCTGGTGACACAGAATGTGGGCCTCTCGGAGCAGGTCGATATCTACGGCCGCACCATTCAGGTCGCGCTGGGCGAGCTGGTCAATGCCTCTGACGTGCCGTATGCCAATATCGCGCTGGAAGCCACGGTCTACGATGCCGATGACGAAATTATCGGCGAGGGGCTGGGCTTCCTGAACGATGCCTGCGGCGCTGGCCTGCTGCCCAACTACCTGTTCACGGTCGGGCATATCCAGGACTTCTCGATTCCGCTGGAGCTGTATGAGGATGACGCGTTTATTGACCGCGTGGAAATCGAGGTGACGGGCGACCGCGCCGGTTTCACGCTGCCGCCCGCGCCGCTGCCGGATGGCATCACGCGCATTTCCGACCAGGAAGTGGTGACCGTGGAATGGCAGGGTGCAGACAGCCTGCGTTATGCCATCGGCTGCCCGCGTGACCTGTCGGCCGAATGGAAATATCGCCAGTACAACCTGCAAACGGACGTCGACCGTGCGCTGGTGAATCCCTATGCGCCGCTGATTAATGACGAACTGCGGACCCGCCTGAACCTGGCCGACCCGCTCATTTACGACAATTCGCGCCTCAGCTTTGCGCCCAATGGCGCGCGCCTGGTGTTTCAGGATGCCGTCAACCGCCTGTATACGGCCGCGCTGGATGGACGTTTGCAGCGCCAGGCACTGGGCGGCATGAACAGCTACAGCCTGCAAAGCATCCAGTGGGTGAACGACTCGCGCTTCATCGCCACCTACTTTGGCGCGGTGGGCGACCCGGCACTGTATTTCACGGGCAACGCCGAGGGCATCGCCATTTCGCCGCCGGCGCGCAATAACCGCCCCAGCGTGATTCTGCCGGGCGCATCGTCGGATGCGCGGCGCGTGGTCATCGCCGGCACGTTCAGCACGTCGGCCGGGCAGAACCTCACCGGTTATTATATTCACGTGGTCACCAACGGCTTCTTTGAACTGCTGTTCGAGGCGCAGCCGCCCGGCCTGAACTACCCACAGCCGGTGCCGATCCTCGATCCCGAAGAAGACATCGTCAACCTGATTTATATCGCGCGGCCGGTGGACGGCATGCCGATGCTGCAATGCTACGATCGTGACCGCGATGTGCTGACCGATCTGGCGCCGCTGCCGCTGACGCTGGCCGATGGCGACCGCAGCGGCCTGTTTCTCTCGCCAGACCAGTCCACGCTGGCGCTGACGGCCACCGGCGCGAACGGCGGCCTGTGGACCATTGATCTGGCTGCGCTGCCATCCTGCACGGGCTGATTGCGGTGTATAGACAGTCTGTCTGATTCATCACGCTTTTTTGTTGTGCATGATGCTACAATAGGCAAAATTTGCGTTGCAAAGATGCCTTTGTGGAGAAATTATGCGCCCCAGACAGCACGTCGTGCAATCCTGCTGGAGGGTGACCCCCGAACGGGGCTTCCTCATGAATCCAGACCCGTTGGTCAGCGTGCGCAATGCGCTTGAGGGCATTGTGCCCAGCGCGACCATCGACGCGATAGAAAGCGCCGCGCACGATATGCCCGCCCTGATGGTCAGCGGGCGGGTGCGCCCCGTGCTCGACCGTCTGCCGCTGCTGGACATTGGCCGGCTGATGGCCGAACTGATGCACATCGACTTCCGCGCCATCGAGCGCCTGATGCAGATGTACTCGTATTTCGGCAACGCCTACCTGCACGGCGACGGCAAGCTGTCAAATCGCATTCCCGCGTCAGTGGCTGTGCCGCTGGTGGGCCTGGGCGCGATTGTCGAGCGCCCGCCAATCCTCAGCTATTCCGGCTACGTGCTGGCCAACTGGCGGCGTACGTCGATGCACGCGCCGATCGTGGCCGATGACCTGCGCCTGATTCAGCAGTTCCTGGGCGTGCGCGATGAGTCGTGGTTTGTGCTGATTCATGTGGAGATTGAGCACAAGGCCGCCTCGGCGGTGGGCAACCTGCAGGATGCGCTGCTGGCCGCCGAGAATGGCGATGCCGTCGCGCTGGAGACGGCGCTGTCCGGCATCCACGAGGCCATCGAGCGCATGATCGCGGTCTTTCAGCGTATGCCGCACGGGTGTGACCCCAATGTGTATTGGGCCAAGGTGCGCCCATATATCTTCAGCTACGACCAGATTTTGTACGAGGGTGTCGAGGCCTTTGGCGGTAAACCGCAGTCGTATCGCGGGCAGACGGGCGCGCAGAGCGCGATCGTGCCGGCGCTGGTAGCAGGGCTGGGCCTGCATCATGAACAGACCGGCCTGACCGAACACCTGAATGTGATGAAGGCCTACATGCCGCGCCCGCACCGCGAGTTCATCGAGCAGATGGGCGCGTCGAAAGTGCGCCAGGCCGTGCTGGCGAACAGCAATCGCGGCTCGCTGGTGGAGGCCTATAATGCCTGCCTGCGCCGCGTGACCGATTTCCGTTCGCTGCATTACCACTTTGCCACTGAATACATCTTCAAGAAGGTGGCCAATCCGGTGGGCACGGGCGGCACGCTGTTCATGGACTGGCTGAAACAGCTCATCATCGAAACCGAGGCCCAATACGTGTAGCATAGGGGCTACTCCGCCAGCCACGTGACCGAAAGGGTGTGTGCCCTGTGTCTGAACGCATCCTGTTTGTCTCCAGCCTGCATCACCCTGAGGCGCTGAAAGCTGCGCGTGCCCGCCAGCCGGACGCGCCTCCGCTGTTTCCGCCCAGCATGTCACAGCATTTCTGGGAGAAGGCGCTGCGCCGGCGCGGGTACGTGCTGGACGTGTTCTATCGTAATCTGCCCGGCGGCCTCGCTGATGACAATGCGCGCATGGAACGTCACGCGCAAGGCATCACCCCCGGCAAGATCCTGTCTGCGATTAACAATCGCATCCCGCCCGAGCTGCGCCCGGACGTGCGCCGCCGCAATGCCGACCTGCTGGCCAAAGCGCGCGCGTTCCGCCCTGATATTCTGTGGATGACCGGCGACAACACCATCATCACGCGGGACACGCTCGAGCAGATCAAGCTTGAGACAGGCTGCCTGGTCGTGTATGCGTGCGGCACTTCGCCAATTGTGTTCTCGCGCCCGATCGACCGCGCCTGCGCCCGCGCCTATGACATCGTGCTGGCCAGCGATTATTACCACGGCGTGCAGTGGCTGGAGCTGGGCGCGCCGCGCATGGAGGTGCTGCCGATCGCCGCGTGCGACCCGGAGTTTCACAAGCCATACGCGCTGACCGACGACGAGCGCCATGCGCTGGCCTGCGATGTGGCCTTTGTGGGCACGCTGGTGCCGGATAACCTGTACAGCCGACGCGTGCGCGCCCTGAATGCGCTGCGCGATGTCGACCTGGGCATCTGGAGCGTGCATGACGTACCGGCGTCGCTGAAACCCCATGTGCGCGGACGGGCGCTGGGCGAAGAGATGGAGCGCATCCTGAGCGCGGGCAAAATCTGCTTCAATACGCATGGCGATTTTGTGCTGTATGGCGGCAACCTGCGCCTGTTCGAGGTGGCCGGGGCAGGCGTGTTTCAGGTGACGGACAATCTGCCGGGCGTGCGCGAATGGTTCCCGGAGACGCGGGACGGCGCGCTGATCGCCACCTATCGCACGCTGGGCGAGCTGCGCGACAAGGTGCGCTGGTTTCTCGATCATGCCGATGAGCGTGAGGCGGCCGCCCGCCGTGCGCAGGCGCATGTGTATGCCCACCATACCTACGACAACCGCGTCCGGAAATTTGAGGCGATTGTCGCGGACTGGCGCGCTGGCAACAGGACGCTGTTTGGCGAGTAGGGCGCGGGCTGTCAATATGCAGACGCGCGCGGAATGGGTATGATGTGGGGCGCTGGCAGCCCCTTTAATGACGGAAGTGGACAGTATGTCGAAGTCTGACAAGCACGACAGCCGCTATGACAGCACGCGCGGCACATGGGAAGAGATCTGGTCGACCGCCTCGGTGGAGGTGGAGCTGGATATCGTGCACAGCAAGCGGTCGATGGACACGATTGAGAAGTATCTGCCATTCCTGCCCAAGGACGTGGCCATCCTGGAAGCGGGCAGCGGCCTGAGCGCGGTCGTGATTACGCTGCGCCAGATGGGCTACACCGTCCTCGGCCTGGACTATGCCATCAACGCGCTGGAAACCTCGCTGGCCCATGACCCGTCGCTGCCGTTGTGCGCGGGTGATGTGCACGCGCTGCCATTTGCCAGCAACAGCCTGGGCGGATACCTGTCGTTTGGCGTGCTGGAGCATTTTGAGCAGGGCATGGGGCCCGCGCTGGCCGAAGCCTATCGTATCCTGCGGCCGGGCGGCGCGCTGGTGCTGACGATTCCGTATCCGAACGTGATCAACCGGCTGGTGGCCTGGCGGCGCAAACGGGCCGGCCAGAGCCTGCTGACCGACGAGGACTTTTACGAGAGCACGTATACCCGGCAGGCGCTGATCGACAACGTGAAGGCGGCGGGATTTACCGTGCGGCATGTCTCGCCCACCAGCCACTCGTATACGCTGTGGGGGCTGGGCGGCGTGTTTCGCGGCAAGGGCTACTATCGCACCAGCGCGGTCGCCGAGACGATGGGCGCGGTCGTGAAAGCGGTGCTGCCGTGGCCGTTCAACTTTATGACGCTGATCGTGGCGACGAAATAGCGCCGCATGGGTTCGTCTGCTGCGCCGCGCCTGAGCATCGTCATCGTCAGCTACCGTTCGTCGGATGACCTGGCGCTGTGCCTGCCTGCCCTGGCTGCCTCGGACATGGCCGCGGAGACCGAGGTCATCGTGGTGGACAATGCGCCCGGTGATGGCACGGCGGACATGCTGGCGGAGCGTTTTCCGTGGGTTCGGCTGGTCTCGCCCGGCCGCAACCTGTTCTTCTGCGCGGGCAATAATGCCGGGCTGGATGTCGCAACCGGCGAGTATGCCCTGCTGCTGAATCCGGATACCGTGCCGCCGCCCGATGCCATGCGCGCGCTGGTCGAGTTCATGGATGCGCATCCGGACTATGCCGGGGCGACCATGCAGCTGCGCTACCCATCGGGCGAGATTCAGCGGACATGCTCGCGCATCCCGACGTTTCGCTATCTGCTGCTCACGCAGTCCCCGCTGCGCTGGCTGCTGCCGGGGATGCGGCGTCAGGCGGAGCGCCATCACTGGTATGACGATGACGGCTGGGACCGCACGGCTGATTTCGATGTGCAGGCCATTCCCGGCTCGTGCACGCTGATGCGCCGGGCCGACCTGCGGCTGGATGAGCGCATGCTGCTCTACTTCAATGAAGACGACCTGGCGCGAACATTTGCCGGGCGAAAATTCCGCTTTCTGGCCTCCCCGTGGATTGAACACCGCGAAAAATCGGTCACGCGCAGCGCGATGGCCAACCGGCTGTATTTTCGCGACATGATCGCCTATGTGCGCATCCATCACGGCGGCGCTGGTGCTGCGCTGCTGTGGCTGGCCACGCGCCCGCTGCTGTGGGCGATTCAGCTGCGCTGGCTGCTGCGCCCGCGTGCATAATTCCTGCCGCACGCTAAAATCTGCGCTTACAAAACAGACTTCTTTTCAGGAGACCTTTATGGCAACCGGCATCGGCTTGATGATTGAAGGGCAGTGGGGGCTGACGTGGGCGCGCTGGGACGCGTTACTGAAGGCCGCCGAAGACTACGGCCTGCAAAGCGTGTTCCGCAGTGACCATTACACGATTGGCCCGCCGGACGATAATTCGCTGGAATGCTTCATCTCGCTGACATACGCCGCGCTGCACACCAAACGCATCGAGTTTGGCCAGCTGGTATCGCCAACGACCTTCCGCCAGCCGGTGCTGACGGCGCGCATGGCCGCGCAGATCGATGACCTGAGCGGCGGGCGCCTGTGCCTGGGGCTGGGGACCGGCTGGCACGACCGCGAACACCATCAGTATGGAATCCCGTTCTTTGACCAGAATATCCGGTATGAGATGTTCGAGGACGCGCTGGAAATCACCACGCGCCTGTATCGGCAGGAGGAGCCGGTCACCTATCAGGGCAAACATTTCTCGCTGAACGGGGCAGTCCTGCTGCCGCGCCCGGCGCGTAAAAATGGCCCGCCGATCATCATTGGCGGCAACGGGCCCAATCGCACGCTGCCGCTGGCCGCGAAGTATGCCGACGAATGGAATGCCGTCCACCTGACGCTGGGCGATTTCAAGGCGCGCAATGAACGCCTGAATGAGCTGCTGGATGCGATCGGCCGCCCGCGCACCGAGGTGCGCCGCAGCCTGATGATCCCGGTCACGATTGCGCCGAATGAGGCTGAGCTGAAAAAGAAGCTGGGTGACCAGTTTCAGGCGGCCGACGCGCTGGTGGAATGGAAGCGCATCATTGGCCTGCCCGAACAGGTGCTGGAGCAGGTGGGCCGCTATGCCGAGGCCGGCATGGACCGCATCATGCTGATGTGGCAGGACCAGACCGACATCGAAGGCATTCATCTGCTGGCAGAGACGCTGGTGGGGAAGGTCTAGGAAAAGAAGTGATGAGTAATGAGTAATGAGTGATGAGTGATGAGTAATGAGTGAAGGAACAAGTACTTCAGGATACGCTTGCCCTTTTTCTCATTACCCGTCACTCATCACTCATTACTGCCTTTTTACATGTCACTATTGACATATAATCTTTTTCGCCATAAGCTGTTGGCATGCTGAAATTCATCCTGCTGGGCTTCCTGAACTACGCACCCATGACCGGCTATCAGATCAAGACGCTGATAGAGGACTCGACGGCGCATTTCTGGCATGCGTATCACAGCCAGATCTACACCACACTGCGGGCGCTGGAAGAACAGGGCCTGGTGTCCAGCGAGATGGACGAGAGCGACGAGAAGCTTCAGCGCCGCGTGTATACGCTGACCGAGGTGGGTCGTCAGGCGCTGCTGTCGTGGCTGAATGATGCCATGATGGCGCCCTCCACGGTGAAGGACGAGCTGCTGGTGCGGGTGTTCTTTTCCGGCCAGAGGTCTGCCCAGTCGGTGCGCGAGGAGCTGCTGATTCAGCGCCGGTTGCATCAGCAGCAGCTGGAGCTCTATCGGGCAATCAATCTGCGCGGCTGGACGAGTGAATTTGAGACGGAGCCTGTCGGCCCGGTCGATCTGGCGCACGAAAGCAAATTCTGGGCCGCGACGCTGAAATTCGGGATGCGCTACGAGCAGCTTTATCTCGACTGGCTGGATGAGTTGCTGGCGTCACTGTAAGTCATTTAGTTTTCTGGTATGTCAATATTTACACGTAAGGAGTGGATATTATGTCGGATGCAGCACGTCTCATGATCGGTCTGGCATTCATTTCGCTGCCCACCATCGCCTTTGGCGGGTACTTCCTGCTCTCGATTCTGACGCGCCAGGCCGGACGCGAGAATATCAGCGAGGCGCAGAAGTCGTATTTCCGCGCTGGCCATGCCCACGCGGGCGTGCTGGTCATTCTGTCGATCATCGCCCAGCTGGTGCTGGACAGCGCCCGCCTGCCGGATGCCGTCGTGTGGGCGGCGCGTATCGGTATTTTCGCCGCACCGCTGCTGATTTCTGGCGGGTTCTTTGGCGGCGCGCCGCGTGCTGCTGGCGCTAAACCGACCGCGCTCATCCGCCTGATTCCGGCCGGGGCTGTTGTCCTGTCGATCAGCACCATCGCCGTCGGACTGGGGCTGCTGCTGCCCCCTGCCGCCTAACGTTTACAGAGTTTCGGAGCAACCGAGCATGTCCCCTGTCTTTCCTGGTCGTTATACCGCTGAAACGAATGAGCCGTTCGTCGTCTTTCTGATCGGCATGCGCTTTAACAAGCTGCTGGCTGTGCGCAAGTGGCTGCCCGCGACCCGTGCCATGCCGCGCATGATCGAGGAATTGTACAAACAGCCGGAGCTGGGCCTGCTGCATTCCGAGTTTTATCTGGGCTGGCGCGTGATCTACAGCGTGCAGTACTGGCGCTCGTTTGAACAGCTGGAGGCGTATTCGCGCAGTCGCGATAATGTGCATCTGCCTGCCTGGCAGGAATTCCGCCGGACGGTGGGCGACGATGGCTCGGTCGGCATCTTCCACGAGACGTATCGCGTGGAGCCGGGGTCATACGAGTGCGTGTATGGCAACATGCCGGTCTTTGGCCTGGCGCACGCGGCCACCCATGTCGCGGTGGGCAAGCGCAACGAGGCCGCCCGCCAGCGCATGGAGCGTCTGCCCGGCTGATTTTCAACCATCTGCTGACACGGGACTCATGCTGCATTTAATCGCGCAGGCTACGATAAAGCGGTGAAATCCGCCGGCATTGTCTCAATGTCGTAGCTGAGCAGATTGAGGGTTGTGTCATGACGATGAATGAATTGACCGAGCGCACCACACTGGTGAGCGCAGGTGAGCACGCGCCTGACTTTGCGCTGAAGGACCAAAACGGTAACAGCATGCGCCTGAGCGACTATCGTGGCCGCAAAGTGGTGCTGTTCTTCTACCCGAAGGCTTATTCGCCGGGCTGCACGGCTGAGGCCTGCCAGTTCCGCGATGCTTACGAGGACTTCAAGGCGGCCGGTGCCGAGGTGATCGGCATCAGCAGTGATGACGAAACCACGCAGAAGGGCTTCGCCAGCCGCTTCCGCCTGCAGTTTACGCTGCTGGCAGACCGCGATGAAGCGGTGCACAAGGCCTATGGCGTCCGCCGCACGCTGGGCCTGATCAAAGTGCGCGCCACCTTCGTCATCGACGAGCAGGGCGTGGTGACGTATGCCTTCCACAGCCATAACCCGGCCTCGCACATGGCCAAGGCGCTGGAAGCCCTGAACAGCTAGCCCAAATGGGGCATCCTCAGCACAAACACGGGCTTACATGGCACGTGTTTTCTTTGCCTGGTTTCCCCGTCGTAGGCAAAGCGTACGCCTTATGAAATCATAAAATACAGGTTGGTAATATGGCCTGTGCGAATTGACGAATATAAGGTCGTGCGCCGCCCCTACCCTTGACGCGTCCCGCGCGCTCCTGTAAGATTCCGTGACTCATAACCCGGCTACTCACCCTCTTCGGAGGCAATGATGAGCCGAACTGGGCGATGTGGCGACAGCGTTCCGCGACGTGGAATAGCTCGTCACGTGCAGCATCATAGGGCGTTTCTCCAGGAATGGATGTGCGCCTTTTTGCATGTTTGATGATGGACGATCGCGGACGAATTTGCGAACAGGTTGTTTGGAGTAAGCTATGCCAACCATTAACCAGTTGGTGCGTAAAGGCCGTAAGGCGAAAAAGAGCAAGAGCAAGGCGCCCGCGCTGCAGTTCTCTCTCAACGTCTTCGACCAGAAGCGTACCAAGACCAAGACGGGTTCCCCGCAGAAACGCGGCGTGTGCACCGTTGTAAAGACCATGACCCCCAAGAAACCGAACTCGGCGCTGCGTAAAGTGGCCCGTGTGCGTCTCTCGAACGGGATCGAAGTGACGGCCTACATCCCCGGTGAAGGCCACAGCCTTCAGGAACACAGTGTCGTGCTCGTGCGCGGCGGCCGTGTGAAAGACCTGCCGGGTGTGCGTTACCATATCGTGCGCGGTTCGCTGGATACTGATGGCGTGAAGAACCGCATGCAGGGACGCAGCAAGTACGGCGCGAAAGTGCCGAAGGCTGGGGCTCCTGCTGCCAAGGGTAAGGGTAAGAAGTAAAGGGTACTGAAGAATGCCAAGACGTAAGAGCCCACCGAAGCGCGTCACGCCTCCGGATAATAAGTACAACAGCCTGTATGTGTCGATGATCATCAATCGCATGATGATCGGCGGCAAGAAGTCCACGGCCCAGAATATTATGTACACGGCCATGGACACTATCGAGGAAAAGACCAAGCGCAATCCGCTGGAAGTGCTGGAGACGGCACTGCGCAACGTCACCCCTGCCATTGAAGTGAAGCCGATGCGCGTCGGCGGCGCCACCTACCAGGTGCCCGTTGAAGTCGCTTTCGAGCGTGGTGTCACCTTGGCGATGCGCTGGTTGCTGGAGTATTCGCGCAGCCGTGGCGGACGCAGCATGGCGGAAAAGCTGGCGAATGAGGTGATGGATGCTGCCAACGGGCAGGGGAACTCCATCAAGAAGAAAGACGACACCCATCGCATGGCAGAAGCGAACCGCGCGTTCGCCCATTTCCGCTAAATTCGATCGAGAGAATAGCGAGAACTCATGTCAAAAAAGGTTGAAGGCGGTCTCGATCTGAACAAAGTGCGCAATATCGGCATCATCGCGCACATTGACGCTGGCAAGACGACGACCACCGAGCGTGTGCTTTACTACACCGGCATGGTGCACAAGATTGGCGAAGTGCATGATGGCGGCGCAACGACGGACTATATGCCGCAGGAACGTGAACGCGGTATCACGATCACCGCTGCTGCTGTGACCGCCCAGTGGGCTGGCCACCAGATCAACGTGATCGACACCCCCGGCCACGTGGACTTTACTGCCGAAGTGCAGCGTTCGCTGCGCGTGCTGGACGGCGGCGTGGTCGTGTTTGACGGTGTGGCTGGCGTGGAACCGCAGTCTGAAACCGTGTGGCGCCAGGCGAATAACTATGAAGTGCCGCGCCTGTGCTTCGTCAACAAGATTGACCGCACCGGTGCCAGCTATCAGCGCTGCATCGATATGATCGCTGAACGTCTGGGTGCCAACCCCGTCCCGCTGCAGATGCCGTGGGGCGAAGGCTCCGAGTTCAACGGCGTGATCGACCTGCTGAAGATGGAGCTGGTCACGTTTGAAGGCGATATGGGTAACGTGATCAAGCGTGATCCGATTCCCGCCGCTTTCCAGGAAGAAGCAGAAACCCGCCGCACCTTCATGATCGAACGGATCGTGGAGAGCGACGATTATCTGACCGAAAAGTATCTGATGGGCGAAGAGATCAATGACGAGGAAATCGTCGCTGCTCTGCGTTCTGCCACCATCGCCGGCAAGGTTCACCCGGTGCTGTGCGGTTCGGCGCTGAAGAACAAGGGCGTTCAGCTGATGCTGGACAAGGTCGTCGAGCTGCTGCCGTCGCCGCTGGATATTCCTCCGGTGCGCGGCGTCCACCCGAAGACCGATGAAGAAATCATCCGTCACGCGACCGATGATGAACCGGCCACCGCGCTGGTCTTCAAGATCCTGACCGACCCGTTCGTTGGCCGTCTGGCCTTCTTCCGCGTGTATTCGGGCGTCGTCAAGGCGGGCTCGATGCTGCTGAACTCCAGCAAGGGCGATCGCGAGCGCATCGGCCGTATCGTGCGTATGTTCGCTGACCGCCGCGAAGACATCGAAGAAGTGCATGCCGGCGACATCGCCGCGATTCTGGCGCTGAAGGGCACCTTCACCGGTGACACCCTGTGCGACGCCGACCACCCGGTTGTGCTGGAGAAGATCAGCTTCCCCGAGCCCGTGATCGAAGTGGCTATCGAGCCGAACACCAAGGGCGACCAGGACAAGATGGGCGAGGCGCTGCGCCGTCTGGCTGAAGAAGACCCGACCTTCAAGGTCGAGGTGGACGAGAAGCTGGGGCAGACCAAGATCCGCGGCATGGGCGAGCTGCACCTCGAAGTGCTGGTCGACCGCATGATGCGCGAATTCGGTGTGCAGGCGACTGTGGGCCGCCCGCGTGTGGCCTACCGCGAGACGATCACGCGCGAACGCCGCATCGACATGACCTTCAAGCGCCAGTCGGGCGGCAAGGGCCAGTATGCCCGCGTCGTGCTGGAGCTGGAACCGCTGTCTGAAGAAGAAGCCTCGCTGGCCGAAGATGGCCTGCTGTTCGTGGATGCGATTCGCGGCGGTACCATTCCGCGTGAATTCATCCGCCCGACACACACGGGCATCAAGGAAGCGATGGCTGGTGGCGTGCTGGCTGGATACCCCGTGGTTGGCGTCAAAGTCAGCCTGGTGGACGGCGCCTATCACGACGTCGACTCCAGCGAAATGGCATTCAAGATCGCTGGTTCGATGGCGCTGAAGGAAGGCGTTGAGACCGGCCGCCCCGTGCTGCTGGAGCCGACGATGAAGGTCGAAGTGGTCGTCCCCGACGACTATACCGGCACCATCGTGGGCGACCTGAGCAGCCGCCGTGGTATCATTGCGGGCATGGACTCGCGCGGTGCCGGCACGACCAGTGTGCGCGCCAACGTGCCGCTGGGTGAGATGTTCGGTTATGCGACGACTGTTCGTAACCTGACGCAGGGACGTGGTAACTTCACGATGGAATTCGAGAAGTACTCCGTCGCCCCGAACTCGATTGCTGAAGAAGTAATCAAGGGTAAGTAGCAGGTCAGCAACCGTGGTTCCCGAACGGTGGTGAGGTTCCCGCCCACCACCGACGACCAATCCGTAGGGAAGTTTACAAGAGAAGTAAGAGGAACAAGGGACAATGGGTAAGGAAAAATTCGAGCGCAGCAAGCCTCACGTAAACATCGGCACCATCGGTCACGTTGACCATGGTAAGACCACCCTGACCGCCGCGATCACCAAGACGCTGGCGATGAAGGGCAAGGCTCAGAAGATGGGTTACGCCGATATCGATAACGCTCCTGAAGAGCGTGCCCGCGGTATTACCATCAACATCCGTCACGTGGAATACGAGACCGATGCGCGCCACTATGCGCACGTCGATTGCCCCGGCCACCGTGACTATATCAAGAACATGATCACCGGTGCCGCGCAGATGGACGGCGCGATCCTGGTGGTGAGCGCACCAGACGGCCCGATGCCCCAGACCCGTGAGCACGTGCTGCTCGCCCGTCAGGTGGAAGTGCCCGCCATGGTGATCTTCCTGAACAAGGTTGACCAGCTGGACGACCCGGAACTGCTGGAACTGGTCGAGATGGAACTGCACGAGCTGCTGAGCGGCTACGGCTTCAGCGAAGAAACCCCGATTGTGCGTGGCTCGGCCCTGGCTGCCAACGAAAGCGCCAGCAACGACCCGACGTCGCCGGAATATGCCCCGATCCTCGCCCTCATGGACGCGGTCGATGCATGGATCCCGACGCCGCAGCGCGACAAGGACAAGCCGTTCCTGATGCCGGTGGAAGACGTGTTCTCCATCAAGGGCCGTGGTACGGTGGTGACCGGCCGCGTGGAACGTGGCTCGCTGAAGAAGGGCGAGGAAATCGAAATCATCGGTCTGCGCGACGAAGTTTCGAAGACCATCGTGACCGGCATCGAAATGTTCCACAAGGAACTGGATTCGGCCGAAGCTGGTGACAACGCGGGCATCCTGCTCCGTGGTACCACCCGCGAGGAAATCGAGCGTGGTATGGTGTTGGCCAAGCCCGGCAGCATCAAGCCGCAGAAGAAGTTCCTCAGCGAAGTGTACATCCTGAAGAAGGAAGAAGGCGGCCGTCACAAGGCCTTCTTCAACGGCTACCGCCCGCAGTTCTACATCCGCACCATGGACGTGACCGGTACCGTGACCCTGCCTGAAGGCGTGGAAATGGTGATGCCCGGCGACAACGTGAACCTGGAAGTGGAACTGATCACCCCGGTCGCCCTGGAAAAGGGTTCGAAGTTCGCGATCCGTGAAGGCGGTCTGACCGTCGGCGCAGGCGTGATCACCGAAATCCGCTAGTCAGTCGTACACACAAGATTCAAAAATCCCCGGCAGAACAGCGCCGGGGATTTTTTTGTTTACTGGCCTTCCCATACGCTGACGCTATCGACGTATACAGGCAGATTATCGAAACAGCGCTCCTCAGCATCACGCAGATTGAACGTGCACAGCTCCCACTCCGACACATCCGTTTCGCGTGCCAGATACAAAACATCGTCGCCATTGGGCGCAACACTGAGAGATGTAAAATCGGCTTTGCTGACCAGGATATCCGTTGAACGATCCCGCAGATCCATGACTTGAAGGCTGTGCAAATTCTCTTCGCTTGTGTCTCTAAAGAGCACCGCGTCCCCGTTTAACACCCAGCGCGGCCCACTTCCGTCGACAAGCGTCTCGCCCTGCTGATCATCCAGATCATAGACTGCAATTGTGTAACGTGGGCGATTTTCCGCAACGCTGCCTGTCAGATACAACAGACGATTGCCAACAGGAGACCAGTGTGGTCCGAAATCCTGCACGGCATTGCTGGTGACTCGTGATACCTGTCTGCCATCTGCGTGGACAATATACAGCTCATCTGAATCTGGATCCCCGTCAATCATGCGAACCGTAAACGCTAAAAGCCTGTCGTCCGCAGACCAGACAAGCCTTCCCAGAATGGACAAACCTGTAACGATCCGGCTGGTGCGTGATGTCGCCAGGTCAGTGATCAGGATTTCACTGGTGCCATCGCCGGCTGATGTTAAAGAGGCCACCGACAGGCCATCATGAGACCATGCCGATGCATAGCCAAGATTCAGATCGAGGATGTCATGGGTATCTGGATTCAGAATGAGAGATTCGTTTGTGCCGAGAGGGGTGTACAGGATGCCACTCGCCGACCAATCCAGCGACAGGGGATCGTAGTTTTCAGTGTCAATCAAGCCATAAGTCTCAGTGTCCGGATTGAATATGCCGATGCCAGTGGCGCAAAGTTGTTGTGAAGCGAGTGTGCACTCACCTTCGACGGGGAAGGCGATCAATGGAGAATTTACGGGGCGGGAATAATCGGATGAAAAAGATCCGAGGCCAGGAGAAACCCATATGCTGACAAAAATCAGGACGAGAAGCAGCCGGGATTGATAGTCCTTCACATTGCTTTTCTCTGAAATAATTGCCGATGGTGAACCTGAATGATGAACAGGTTGTTTCGATCACACTACCGCAACTGACAGCGGGGTGTCAATCACGATGCTTTATAAATATCGTAATGTGGCTCGATTTGACGTGCGGGGGGGGAAGTTCCGCATTTTATTTCCCCTTGACTTAGATGGCCTCGTCAATGAAAATACTCTCGGAGACGAAATATTTCTCTAAAAGCGATATCAACGCGCAAACTGCCGGCAAATCTGTAACAAACGCTGGTAAGTGCGTGCAAGACCTCGGTGCCGAGGGTTAGCGCGTTGTTGCTTGCCATCGGCCTTTTGCTTGTCTGGCCGAGGCTGATGCAGTGCTGCTGATCTGGCCAGTGGGATGGAGAGTACAAAGGAACGCAGATGAAAAGCAAGATTCGTATCCGTTTGAAGGCGTATGACCATCGCGTGCTCGACCAGTCGGCACAGCGTATTGTCGAGACCGCCGAGCGCACCGGTGCCAAGGTGGTCGGGCCCGTCCCGCTGCCCACGCGCCTGGAACGATTCACCGTGATCCGCTCGTCCTTTATCGACAAGGACTCGCAGGAACACTTCGAAATCCGCACCCACAAGCGCCTGATCGACGTGCTGGAGCCCGATAGCAAGACCATCGACATGCTCACGCGTCTGAACCTGCCGGCTGGTGTGGATATCGAAATCAAGATCTAGTGGAAGGGCACATGCGGGCAAATGCCGCCCGCCGCTGTGCAGAGAGATGGAGGGGATGATGATCCACCCCTCGGAGGGTAATAATGAAAGGCATTATCGGTAAGAAGGTGGGCATGACCCAGGTGTTTGACGCGAAAGGGAACGCCGTTCCCGTGACCGTCATCCAGGCCGGGCCGTGCTACGTCACGCAGGTGCGCACGGCTGACAAGGACGGCTACCAGGCCATCCAGCTCGGCTTTGGCGAAACCAAGCCCCAGCGCCTCACCAGGGGCCAGCTCGGGCATCTGAAGCGCAACAGCCTGCCAGCAGTCAAGTACCTGCGCGAATTTCGCGTGCAGGGCGACGCGGGTGTTGCGGAAGGCGAAACCATCAAGGCTGACGTGTTTGCCCAGGGCGAGCGCGTCGATGTCATCGGTGTGAGCAAGGGGCGTGGGTTTGCAGGCACGATCAAGCGCCACCACTTCCACCGCCAACCCAAGACGCACGGTCAAAGCGACCGTGAGCGCGCTCCCGGTTCCGTGGGCGGTACGACCAACCCTGGCCGTACGTTCAAGGGGCAGCGCATGGCTGGGCGTATGGGCAATGACCGCGTGACGGCGCAGAACCTCGAAGTGATTGTCGTCGATGCGGAGAAGAACCTGCTCGCTGTGCGGGGTTCGGTCCCCGGTGCGAACGGTGGAATCGTTGTCGTGAAACCCACAACACGCGGTCGCCGTTAAAGCGAGAGAGGATTGAAGGTCATGCAAGTTCCAGTGGTGGATATCAACGGCAAGCAGGTCAAGACCATTGACCTCCCGGCCGACATTTTTGAAGTAGCAGTGAATAAAGACCTGATGCACCAGGCTTACGTGCGCCAGATGGCAAACGCCCGCCTCGGCACGCACAAGGTGCAGCGCCGCGCGGACGTGAGCCGCACGACCGCCAAGATGTATGCCCAGAAGGGCACCGGCCGCGCGCGTCACGGTTCGCGTTCGGCGACACAGTTCGTTGGTGGCGGTCGCCCGATGGGCCCGCAGCCGCGCGACTACTCGCTGGCGATGCCGAAGAAGATGCGCCGTGGCGCGATCCGCAGTGCGCTCAGCGCGCTGGCCGCCGATGGTCAGCTGATTTTCGTCGATGCCCTGACCATCAAGGACGGCAAGACGAAGGAAGCCAACCGCATCCTCAACACTCTTTCCAGTGAACGCAAGCTGCTGGTGCTGGTGAGCGGCCCGGAAGAAGACGTGAAGCGCAGCGTGAATAACCTGCCTAACGCCAAGACGCTGAATGCCAACTACCTCAACATCCGCGACCTGCTGACGTACGACCGTGTGATCGTTCCGCTTGCGGCCCTGGACGTCATCAAGAAAATCTGGGGGCAGGAAGGGTAATCATGGCTGATCTACACCTGTATGACGTGCTGGTTCGTCCTGTAGTGACCGAGCACTCGACGCAGCTGGTGGAATCTTACGGACAGTATGTGTTCGAAGTGCACCCGGATGCCAACAAGACGCAAATCAAGAATGCCGTCGAGACGATCTTCGAGACTCAGGTCAAGAAGGTTAACACGATGATTATGCCCGCGAAGCGTGGTCTGCGCGGTCGCCGTGAATACTGGCGCTCGAAAGAGTGGAAAAAGGCGATCGTTACTCTCGCTCCCGGTCAAAAGATCGATCTGTTCGAACAATAACAGGACGAGTGAGAGATGCCGGTCAAAGCCTATAAGCCCACCTCGGCAGGTCGCCGTGGAATGACGGGCTTCACATTTGAGGAAATCACCAAGTCTAAGCCGGAATGGTCGCTGACCGAACCGCTGAAGAGCCGTGGTGGTCGTAACAACCAGGGCCGCGTGACAGTGCGTCATCGCGGTGGCGGTCACAAGCGTCGTTATCGCCTGATCGACTTCAAGCGCAACAAGTTTGACGTTGCTGCCCAGGTCATCGGGATCGAATACGACCCCAATCGTTCGGCGCGTATCGCCCTGATTCAGTACGAAGACGGCGAGAAGCGCTATATCATCGCCCCGCTCGGCCTGAAGGTCGGCGACCGCGTGGCGAATGGTGAGCTGGCGGAACTGCGCCCCGGCAACGCGATGTTCATTCGTGACATCCCGGTCGGTACGCAGATCCACAACGTCGAGCTGCTGCCGGGCCAGGGTGCCCAGCTCGCCCGCAGTGCGGGTGTGAGCGCGCAGCTGCTGGCGAAGGAAGGCGTGTATGCGCAGGTTCGCCTGCCCAGCGGTGAAGTACGCCTGATTCACGAGCGCTGCATGGCCACCATCGGCCAGGTTGGCAACACCGAGCATGGCAATGTCAAGCTGGGTAAGGCCGGCCGCAACCGCTGGCTGGGCTGGCGCCCGTCGGTGCGTGGTATCGCCATGGACCCGGGTGGTCACCCGCATGGTGGTGGTGAAGGGCGTTCCGGTATCGGTATGCCCGGCCCCAAGACCCCGTGGGGCAAGCCTGCCCTGGGCAAGCGGACGCGCAACAACAAGCGCACCAATCGCTTTATTGTTCGTCGCCGCGGCACGGGCCGCTAAACGGTGAGGTAGGGAAACAATGAGTCGTTCACTGAAGAAAGGCCCGTTCATCAGCGTCAAGCTGCTCAAGAAAATTGAGAAGCTGAACGCCGAGAACAAGAAGGTCGTGGTGCGTACGTGGAGCCGTGCCAGCACGGTGTTCCCGCAGATGGTGGGACACACAATCGCAGTTCACGACGGCCGCCGCCATGTGCCGATCTACATCACGGAAAACATGGTGGGCCACAAACTGGGCGAATTTGCGCCCACTCGCACGTACCGCGGCCATATGGTCGAGAAGAAGAAGAAGTAGGAGGATCATATGGCGACTGAAGTACGTGCCAGAACGATGTATTCCTCCATCAGCGCCCAGAAGCTCCGCCTGGTGTGTGACACAGTGCGTGGCATGCATGTTGACAAGGCACTGGCGGTGCTGGAGTTCACCCCGAAGAAGGGTGCGGGAATCATCAGCAAGACGCTAAACAGCGCGATTGCGAATGCGGTCAACAACAACGACCTCGACCGCGATTCGCTGGTCATCAAGGCGATCTGGGCGGATGGTGGCCCGATGCTGAAGCGTTACAAGGCAGGGGCACGTGGCCGTTACAAGCCGCGTGTGCGCCGCACAGCACATCTGACGATCGTCCTCGCAGACAGCGCGGCGCAGTAGGAGAGAGACAGCATGGGTCGTAAAGTTCATCCCGTAGGTTTCCGTCTGAAGATCAACCGTGACTGGGACGCCCGCTGGTTCGCCACTGGCGAACAGTATGTGCAGCTTCTGCAGCAGGATTTTGTCATCCGCCGCGAAGTGAAGAAGCTGGGTGCCAAGGCCGGTGTGTCGCGTATCGAGATCGAGCGCCAGCCCAATCAGCTGACGGTCATCATCCACACGGCGCGCCCCGGTATCCTGATTGGCCAGAAGGGCGCCGCCGTCAAGGAAATCCGCAGCATGCTGGAAACCCTGTACGGCGTGACCAAGGATAATGGCCGCAAGGTGAAGGTCGAAGTCGCTGAAGTCGACAAGGCCGACACCGACGCGCTGCTGATCGCCGAGAACATCGGTGGCCAGCTGGAACGCCGTATCGGCCACAGCCGCGCCATGAAGCGTGCAGTGAGCCAGGCCATGCGCCTGGGCGCTCAGGGCATCCGTATCGAGGTCAGCGGCCGTCTCGCCGGTGCTGACATGGCTCGTCGTGAAATGATGTCTGATGGCCGCATCCCGCGTAACACGCTGCGCGCCAGCATCGACTTCGCCCGTGCAGAAGCACTGACCACCTTCGGCCGTATCGGCATCAAGGTGTGGGTGTATAAGGGCGAGATATACGGCAACGAGCAGCGCAAGCAGGAAACGCAGAAGAAGTCGGACGTGTACGTGACGCCGTAGGCGCCCGCGCGGTTGAGGAGCATCAAATCATGTTAATGCCGAAGCGTGTAAAGTACCGCAAGCAGCAGCGCGGTCGCATGAGGGGCACATCATTACGCGGCAGCACGGTGGCGTTCGGCGAGTTCGGTCTCCAGGCTCTTGAGCCGATTTGGTTGACCAGCCGTCAGATCGAAGCCGCCCGTCGCACGATGGTGCGCTATATCAAGCGCCGTGGCAAGGTGTGGATCCGGGTGTTCCCGGACAAACCGTTCACCAAGCGCGCTGCCGAAACCCGCATGGGTACCGGTAAGGGCCCTGTGGAATATTGGGTCGCCGTGGTTCGCCCGGGACGTATGCTTTTCGAGATGGGTGGTATTCCGGAGGTTGAAGCGAAGGAAGCCCTTCGCCTGGCCGCCAACAAGCTGCCGATCAAGACCAAGTTCGTCAAGCGCATTGACCCGATTTCCGGGCAGGAGCTTGTCTGATGGACATTCGTGAAATTCGTGAAATGGCTGACGAGAAGCTGCTGGATCAGCTGGAAGACCTGAAGGAATCGTTGTTCAACCTGCGCTTCCAGAAGGCGTTCGGGCAGCTGGAAGACCCCAATGCCATCCCCCGTGCGCGCCGCGATGTGGCGCGGGTGAAGATGGTCATCCGCGAGCGCAAGGGGCAGAAGGAAGGCAACAATGGCTAATACCCGCCGTCGTCTGATCGGGACGGTGGTCAGTGACAAGATGGAAAAGACGGTCACTGTCCAGATTGAGAATCGCAAGCTGCACCCGATCTACAAGAAGGTGGTGAAGACCACCAAGAAGCTGATGGCGCATGACGAGAGCAACAGCATCCCTGTTGGGGCCGTCGTCCGCGTCGTCGAGAGCAAGCCGCTCAGCAAGAACAAGCGCTGGGTGGTGGAAGAAGTGCTGAGCGCGACCGGCAAGGAACAGTTGACCGCACTGCCCGATGAAGCTATCGTGCAGGGTGGCGAGGGTGAGGAGGCCTAGACATGATTCAGAATGAGTCTCGTCTGAAGGTAGCCGATAACACCGGCGCCCAGGAAGTTCTGGTCATCCGCGTGCTGGGCGGTTCGTTCCGCTATTACGGTGGTATCGGCGATATCGTCGTGGCCACGGTGAAGCAGGCGCAGCCGAACGGCAGCGTGAAGAAGAGTGACGTGGTGAAGGCAGTCGTCGTCCGCGTGGCCAAGGAATACCGCCGTGACGATGGGTCCTACATCCGCTTCGATGACAACGCTGTAGTGATCCTTGCGGATGATCAGGAAAACCCGCGCGGAACGCGCGTGTTCGGGCCAGTGGCGCGTGAGCTGCGCGACAAGGGTTTCACCAAGATCGTCTCGCTCGCGCCGGAAACTCTGTAGCGAGAGAGAGGAAGTAAGAGATGCAGCGCGTGAAGAAGGGCGACACCGTTCAGGTGATCGCTGGGAAAGACCTGGGGGAGCGCGGCGAAGTTCTGTTCGTCGATCCCAATGCCAACCGCGTCATTGTTCAGGGCGCGAATATGCTGAAGCGTCACCGCAAGGCTCAGCAGGCGGGCGATCGTCAGATCCCTGCCCAGATTATTGACTTCGAAGGCAAGATGGATCTTTCGAACGTCATGGTTGTCTGCCCGTCGTGCGACAAGTCCACCCGCGTGGGCTATCGCCTGAATGCAGACAATAAGAAAGTGCGCTTCTGCAAGAAGTGCAATGCGGATATCGATAAGGTCTAACGTCGAGGACGATACCGATGGCGAAATACGCAATTCAACAACGCTATGAAGAACAGGTCGTCTCGACACTGATGCAGGAATTTCAGTACGCGAACGTGATGGAAGTGCCGCGTATTGAGAAGATTGTGATCAACATCGGAATGGGCGAAGCTAACGAAAACCCCAAGACGCTGGATAGTGCGGTGACTGACCTACGCACGATCTCCGGGCAGCAGCCCGTGATCACACGTGCTAAAAAGAGTATCGCAGCCTTCAAGCTCCGCGAAGGCCGTGCGATTGGAACCAAGGTGACCCTGCGCGGACAGCGCATGTGGTCGCTGCTGGATCGCCTGATCAACCTGGCGCTCCCCCGTATTCGTGACTTCCGTGGCGTGTCCCCCGACACCTTCGACGGACGTGGCAACTACACGATCGGCCTGCGTGAACAGCTGATGTTCCCGGAGATCCAGTACGACAAGATCGACAAGGTGCGTGGCATGGAAATCACCATCGTCACCACTGCGAAGAATGACGAAGAGGGGCGTCGTCTTCTGAAGCTGCTGGGTATGCCCTTCCGTGAGCGTTAACTGGTAGAGGTGGATTGAGCAATGGCGAAAAGATCGGTAACGGCTCGCGAAGGTCGCCGTAAGTATAAGGTGCGTGTCCGCAATCGCTGCCAGTTCGTAGATGTGAACAGCGGCAAGATTTGCGGTCGCCCGCAGGGGTACATCCGTCGTTTCGGCTTGTGCCGTATTCACTTCCGTCAGCTGGCGCTCGAGGGAAAAATTCCCGGCGTGGTGAAATCGAGTTGGTAGGTAGCAAGAGGACATCAAGCCATGATGAGTGATCCCATCGCAGACCTGCTGTCGCGCATTCGCAATGCGCTGATGGCTGGCAAGAGCACAGTTGAAGCTCCAACGAGCAAAATTAAGGTCGAGATTGCCCGTATTCTCCAGGAAGAGGGCTACATCGAGTCGTATGAAGTGATCGAACAGCAGCCGTTTGGCGTCCTGTCGATCACCCTGAAGTATCACGGTGCGCGCCGCGAGCGCAAGCCGGTGATCAGCAACATCACCCGCGTCAGCAAGCCGGGCCGCCGCGTTTATCGTGGCCGCATGGACCTGCCCCGCGTGATGAGCGGAATCGGCATCGCTATCGTGACGACCCCCAAGGGCGTGATGACGGCGGCGCAGGCTCGCCGCGAGCGTGTTGGCGGCGAAGTGCTGTGCTACGTGTGGTAATTGGGAGTTGATGAAATGTCTCGTATTGGAAAGATGCCCATCAACGTCCCTGACAAGGTAACCGTGGCCATTGACGGCCAGAAGGTTACGGTGAAGGGTCCTAAGGGCGAACTGGCGTATGAAATGCGCCCGGAAGTATCGCTGGTACAGGAAGACGGCAAGCTGACAATTGCCCGTATTAACGACGAACGCGCCAGCCGTGCCCTGCATGGCCTGACCCGCGCGCTCATCAGCAATATGGTCACCGGCGTGTCGACCGGCTTCCAGCGCGCGCTGATCGTGGAGGGCGTCGGCTATACCGGCGAACTGCGCGGCAAGTCGCTGGTGATGAAGCTGGGTTACTCGCACGAAATCGTGGTTGAACCGCCGGCCGACGTCTCGTTTGAAGTCGAAGGCAAGAACCCGACGACCGTGCGCGTGAAGGGTATCGACAAGCAGGTTGTTGGCCAGGTGGCTGCTGAAATCCGCCGTCTGCGCCCGCCGGAACCCTATCTGGGCAAGGGCGTGCGCTACTCGGATGAAGTGATCCGCCGCAAGGCTGGTAAAGCTGGCAAGAGCAAATAAGGGTTTAGGACGATGACGAAGAAAGCAATGGAAAAACGTCAGTCCCGCGAACGCCGCCATCTGCGCGTGCGTGGCACGGTGAACGGAACGTCTGAACGCCCTCGTCTGAACGTGTTTCGCAGCCTGAGCGGCATTTATGCCCAGGTGATCGATGACACGGCCGGACACACGCTGGCGTCGGCTTCCACCGTAGACAAAGAAGTCGCGGCTGCAATTGACGGCAAGAACAAAACGGAAGCTGCTCGTATTGTGGGGCAGATGGTCGCGCAGCGCGCAAAAGCTGCCGGTATTGACAAGGTTGTCTTTGACCGAGGCGGCTACCGCTATCACGGACGTATCGCGGCGCTGGCAGAAGGTGCCCGCGAGGGCGGCCTGGAATTCTAGGATCGAGGCGAACGATGGCTCCAAACAACAACAATCGCGCAAGTACAGGCGGTGGTGGTGAAAACCGCGAGAACGACCGCAACCAGCGCAATCGTCGCGATCGCGGCGGTGAAAACCGCGACCAGAACCGCGATAACCGTGAACGTGATGGCGAACAGCTTGAAGAACGCGTAATCGACATCAAGCGCGTGGCCAAAGTGATCAAGGGCGGACGCCGTTTTGCGTTCCGTACCGTGGTCGTGGTGGGTGACGGTAAGGGCAAGATCGGCATCGGCATCGGCAAGGCTCGTGGTGTGCCGGACGCAATCCGCAAGGGCACCGACCGCGCCCGCCGCCTGATGACGACCGTCAACCTGAGCGGCACGACGATCCCCCACCCGGTGATCGCGCGTTACGGCGGCGCCAAGGTGCTGCTGAAGCCCGCGTCCCCCGGTACCGGCGTCATCGCCGGTGGTGGTGTGCGCGCCGTGCTGGAAGCAGCCGGTGTCCGTGACATCCTGACCAAGAGCCAGGGCAGCTCGAACCTGCTGAACGTGGCCATGGCGACGATGCTCGCGCTGCAGGAACTGCGCTCGTCGGAAGAAATGGCCGCGATGCGTGGCAAGAGTATCGAGAGCGTGCGCCCGTTCTTTGAGCGCAAGAAGATTACCGAGGTGGCGCAATAATGGCCGACAAGACGATTCGCGTAACCCTCGTCAAGAGCCCGATTGGCTACGAAAAGAGCCAGGAAAATACGGCGCGCGCGCTGGGTCTGCGCAAGATCAATCAGACGGTTGAAAAACCCGATAACGCCGCCGTGCGTGGCATGGTCCAGAAGATCATCCACCTGGTGCGCGTGGAAGAAGGCAAGGAATAACGATGAACCTGAACGATCTGCAGCCCAATAAGGGTTCCAAGACCCGCAAGACCCGCGTCGGCCGTGGTATCTCGGCTGGCAAGGGTAAGACTGCTGGCCGCGGTACCAAGGGTGCCGGCGCTCGTGGCCGTCACGCCCGCAAGGGTGCCTACTTCGAAGGTGGTCAGCTGCCGCTGGTGCGCCGCCTGCCATTCAAGCGTGGTTTTACCAACCTGTTCCGCATCGAATACCAGGAAGTCCAGGTCGCTGACCTGGAAGCCTTCGATGCAGGCACGGTGGTAACGCCCGCCCTGCTGGCACAGCACAACTTCATCCGTGACGCCTATCAGCCCGTGGTCATCCTGGGCAACGGCGAAACTGCCAAGAACCTGACGGTCAAGGCGCACCGCTTCACCTCTGGCGCGCGCACGATCATCGAAGCCGCTGGTGGCAAGGTGGAGAAGCTGGAACTGGTGGTGACGGGTGCTCACGCGACTGTGAAACGGCTCACCAAGGAAAAGCTCGCCAAGCTGCACGGCGAACAATAACATGAATGTCGCGGATGCGAGGGTTGTTTCAGCACGCCAGGTTTGACATAATCTGCGCGTGTTGAACGTGAAGGGGGCGGAGACGTCTCGATCACACCCTCGCTCTGTGCTTTTTTAGTCTATCACTGAAGGAACTATGGCATGATTGAAGGGCTTCGTAACGCCTTCCGCCTTCCAGACCTTCGCAACAAGCTGCTGTTCACGGGCCTCATCCTGATCATTTATCAGTTTGCTGCTCACGTGCCTGTTGTGGGTGTGGATCGTGGAGCACTTCAGTCGCTGATCGAAGGCAGCAACAGCGGCATTATCGGTGTGCTGAATCTGCTCTCCGGCGGCGCAGTTCAAAACTTCTCGGTGATCGCGAATGGTGTATACCCATACATCACAGCGTCGATCATCATTCAGGTGCTGGTTCCGGTCATCCCCCGTCTGGAAGAAATCCAGAAGTCCCCGGGTGGTAAAGAGACGCTGGAACGCTACACCTACTACCTCGCCGTGCCTATGGCGATCGTGCAGTCCATCAGCCAGATTCAGATTTTCAACTCACTTGGCGGCCGCCCGATTATTCCCGGGTTTGGCACCGACCTGCTGCTGACGGCCACGGTGCTCATCACCATGACCGCGGGCACCATGTTTGCCATCTGGCTGGGCAATCTGATCACCGAACAGGGTATCGGCAACGGCCTCTCGATCATCATCTTCGCCGGCATCGTGGCGCGCGCGCCGCAGAGCCTGCTGGGCCTGGTCAACAGCTCTACGCAGCCGCTGTTCAATGTGGCAGAGTTCATCCTGCTGACGCTGCTGGGGGTGGTCGTCATCGTCATCATCCAGGAAGGCGTCCGGCGAATACCCGTGCAATACGGCAAGCGGGTGCGCGGGCGCAAGCAGTATGGTGGCGGCAGCACACATATTCCGCTGAAGGTCAACTCGGTCGGCATGATCCCACTGATCTTCGCGCAGAGCATCATCACCTTCCCGGCGCTGCTCGTCAGCCTGTTCCCGGATGGTGGCGTGAAGGACACGATCAACGCGACGTTTGGCTCGCAGTCGGGCTTCCTGTACTGGGCGACGTTCTTCCTGCTCGTGTTCGGGTTCACGTTCATCTACTCGGACATCATGGTGGGCAACCAGAACCTGGCCGAGAATTTGCAGCGTAACGGCGGCTTCATCCCGGGCATTCGTCCGGGCAAGCGCACGCACGACTACATCAAGAAGGTCACGCGCCGCATCACCTTTATCGGCGCGCTGTTCCTGGGCATCATTGCGGTGCTGCCCGGCGTGGTCGAGTTCATCAACCGCCTGCTGTTCCCGAACGAAGTGATCAGCCAGCAGAACAATCCAGCCCTGGTGCTGGCAGGTTCCGCGCTCATCATCGTGGTTGGCGTCGTCATCGATACGATGCGCCAGCTGGAAGCGCAGCTCGTGATGCGCAATTACGACCGTTTCATCCGCTAGCCTTTTGCTGGCGCGCGTTTGAACGACTTTTTATGGAGGGGCGCAGTCTGTCTGATGCGCCTCTCTGTTTTTTGTAATCGAACAGTCTTTTGACCGGGAGTACGAAAAATGAGTTTGTTTGTGTTGCTGATCGGTGTGCAGGGCGCGGGGAAGGGCGAACAGGCCCGTTTTATCACCCAGAAATACGGGATTCCGCAGCTCTCCACCGGCGACCTGTTCCGCGCCATGAAGACGCGCACCGACGACTTTGCGCGCCGGATCCAGCAGTTGATGGCTGAAGGCAAGCTGATCGACGACGAGACCACCTGCGAAGTCGTGCGCGAACGGCTGGCGCTGGACGATGCCCAGGGCGGCGTGATTTTCGACGGGTTCCCGCGCACCCCGGCTCAGGCCGACTGGCTGGCGGGCTATCTGCAAAGCAACGGCCACGCGCTGAATGCCGTCATCCTGCTCGACCTTGACCTGTACAGCGCCTTCAAACGCGCCTATGGCCGCGTGAGTGCCGCCGATGGCAAGACCTATAACTATTATTTCAACCGGGGCGATGTGCAGTTTGAGTTTGTGCCGCACGAGACGAAGTTGTTCCCGCCGCGCCTGAAGGCCACGCTGGATGGCCAGGAACTGAATCGCCGTCCCGACGACGCCAGCGCCGATGCGGTCATCAAGCGCATCGACACGTTTGTCGCTGAGACTGCCCCGCTGGTGGACTATTACAAGGCGGCGGGCACGCTGCATCGCATTGATGCCGCTGGCTCTATCGCCGACGTCAGTGCGCAGATTGACGCTATCCTCAGCCGTTAACGGAGACCGCCCATGAGCAGCGCACACGAGCCTGTCCTGAAGACCGCCGACGAAATCGCCATCATGCGGGAAGCGGGGCGAATTGTCGCGCTGGCGCACCAGGCCATGCGCGAGGCGGTGCGTCCCGGCGTGACCACGCTGGAGCTGGATCGCATCGCCGAGACCGTGCTGCGCGATCATGGCGCGGTGCCCGCCTTCCTGAATTACCCCAAGCCGAACTCTCCGGATTATCCCGCGACCATCAATGCCAGCATCAACAATGAGCTGGTGCATGGCATCCCCAGCGGCAGCCGCTTCCTCAAAGAAGGCGATATCATCAGCCTGGATGTGGGCGCGATTTACCAGGGGTTCGTCGGCGATGCTGCCTTCACCATGGGCGTCGGCGAAATCAAGCCCGCCGTGCAGCGTCTGCTGGACGTGACCGAACAGTCGCTGCATGTGGGCATCCGGGCGTCGGTGCTGGGCAACGAGACGCAGGATGTCGCGCTGGCGATACAGGATTACGTGACGAAGTATGGCTACAGCGTGGCCCGTGAATACACTGGCCACGGCGTCGGCCGCGCCATGCACGAGGAACCGCAGGTGCCGAACTGGTGGCCGAAAGGCAAGCTGCGGCGCGGCTTCCGCAGCTATCCGCTGGCGGTGGGCATGACCTACGCGCTGGAGCCGATGGTCATTGCTGGCCGTCCGGACCTGTACGAGGGCGATGACCAGTGGACAGTGCTCACGCGCGACGGCTCGCTGTGCGCGCATTTCGAGCACACGATCGCCATCACGGACGGCGAGCCGGTCATCCTCACGCTGCCCTGAAGGGAATACTGCATGACTGAAACACTGACGCCCTGGTGGCAGACCACCCGCTTTCGCCTGATTGCGCTGGTGGCATTTCTGCTGGGCCTGGTGGCGTTGCAGTGGTCCACGACCGGCTTTGTGGTCACCTTCTTCGCCGATGACTGGGTGCAGTATGTGCGCGCTGAGACTGGCCCGTGGCTGGAACTGTTTAATCCACGCGCTGCGACACCCATTGCCAACAAGCTGGCTGTCCTGCTGGGCGGGGATCCCTTCGTAGCAGTCAACCTGATACTCTATGCGTTTCTCAGCATCAAGGCCGTAGCCAGCAGCCTGTCGCTGCTCGTGCTCTCCAGAAACCATACTGCGGCGCTGATGTTTGGGGCGCTGGTGGCCGTGTTTCCCGCGGACAGCGCCGTATTCAACAAAGGGGTGCTGCCCGCCACGCTGGCTTTGGCTATGCTGTGCCTTGGATGCCTTTGCCTGTACGCTGGCTACGTGTACCGAAAAGCGTGGCTGATCGCCCCGATGCTGGTCTGCGGACTGCTGGTGGCATTCATCTATGAGGCGCTGTTTCCGGCGATGGTATTTCTGCCGCTGGCGCTCATCCTGCATGACCGGAAAGTCACGCGCCGCTGGCTGGTGTGGGCCGGCCTGTGGATACTGCCATTGGTCATTACGCTGCTGTATACAGCGTCGCTGGTTTCTGCCAACCCCAATGCCCTGGGCTATCAATCCGCTTTGACGGATGTGCCTAACAGCCTCGAACTGCTCGTCATTTATACACTACGCTTCTTCGGATATCTCTTCTACAAGGGATGGTTCTCGGATCTTGGCCCGAGTATTTCTGAGGCCAGACAGATACCTGCGATTATCGCCGGGCTGCTTATGGGAGCAACGACCTTTTATTTAGCGCGTGGAACTGGATATCGTAGCCATGGCGCCAGATTCTGGCTGGTGACTGCTTTGTTTGGTTTTGTGCTAATGGGGTTGGGGTTCGGTCCCTATCTGTTTACAGCCCTGCGTGACACATCTGATCGAACCCTGTATGTCGCGATGATCGGTGCTTCGTTGCTCACAACCGCCGTTGCGTGCTTCGTGCTTTTCATTCAGCCTCGGTTACGACTGCTGGTAGCGCTGTTGTTTGCGCTGCTGACGAGCGTTGGGACGCTGCGCATGATCGGCCAACAGGAAATTTATGCGATCGATTCAGGGGATCAAATGCGCGTAGCTGATGCTGTATACGGCGTAACCGGGATGATTGCTCCGGGCACTATGCTGGTAATTATCGATGATTCTTCGGACCGACGCATCGACCCGATCTTCGTGACGCTTTCATTATATGCTGAATACGTTTTTGCCTTTCTTAACCATCCGAATCCGATGCGGGCGGTACTGTGCTATCCGGAAGAACTCGTCTGGGGATCCTATGGTGAGTCCTGCAGGCTAGATACGAATGGCGTTCAGGTCGATTTTGTGGCCAATGTTCAGTCTGTCAGCGCGCCGCTGTCCGAGCTGGTGATTGTGCGCTATGCCGATGACGGCAGAGTGACGCTGGTGCAGCCTGGGGAGCTGCCATTCGCGGCTGAAGGCTACCAGCCTGAAGCGCGCATCCAGCCGGGCGTGCTGCCGGAACGCGCGCAGACGCTCTTTGGCACTGCGCCTGATCAGCCGCGAAACTGACCGTAGACATGGCCTGCTAACATTCATATAATGCTGGTTCTGGATCTTCCATTGTTTGTAGTAGAAGCGAGAAAGCTATGCGCGTGAGAGCATCGGTGAAGCGGCGCTGCCCGAAGTGTCGTGTGATCAAGCGCCATGGCAATGTCATGGTGATTTGCGACAACCCGAAGCATAAGCAGCGTCAGGGTTAATCGGGCGGAGAGGGTCAAATGGCACGTATTGAAGGGGTCGATCTACCCCGCGACAAGCGCATTGAAATTGCGCTGACTTACATTTATGGGATCGGCCGTCCGACCAGCCGTACAGTGCTGGCCAAGACGGGCGTCAACCCGAATACCCGTGTGAAGGACCTGACCGAGGCGGAGTTTCAGACGCTTCGTGAGGCCCTGAACATCTACACGCTGGAAGGCGATCTGCGCCGTGAGGTGCAGCTCAACATCAAGCGTCTGTCAGAAATTGGCTCGTATCGCGGCATGCGTCACCGCCGCAGCCTGCCGGTTCGTGGCCAGCGCACCCGTACCAACGCTCGCACCCGCAAGGGCGTGAAGAAGACGGTACCAGGGCGTGGTCGTCGTCGTGGCGCCACGAAGAAATAACCAAAGCTTTCGTCGCGTATCGTTTCGATGGCTGGCTCAGGCCTCCCGGTCTGGCCGCCGTGATCAACTCATTGACGGTAACGAGATGCGCCCTCTCTGTGCGTAAAGTGCAGAGCAGGGCGCGTGTTGCCGCAAGGAACTAGCAGAGGACAACAGATCAATGCCACGTACACCTGTGAAGAAGGGTGGGAGCGGCCGCCGCGCTTCTACCAAGAAAGTCACGAAGAACATCCCTTACGGGCAGGCGCACATCTTCGCAACCTTCAACAACACGATTGTCTCCCTGTCCGATCAGTCGGGCAATGTTATCTCGTGGGCCAGCGCCGGTACGTCGGGCTTCAAGGGCAGCCGCAAGAGCACCCCGTATGCCGCCCGTGTCGCCGCGCAGACTGCCTCCGAGACCGCTCAGGAACACGGCATGACGGAAGTCGACGTGTTCGTGAAGGGCCCCGGCCCCGGCCGTGAAGCGGCGATCCGCGCGATTCAGGCCAGCGGCCTGAAGGTGCGTTCGATCACCGACGTCACGCCCGTGCCGCACAATGGTGTGCGCCCGCCCAAGAAGCGCCGTGTCTAAATCCAGCCGCCTTTGACTGTAAAACAAGCATTTGTCGAAATCAGGAATGGATAGATAGGGAGGCGCGGATTGACTATGAATAACATGGTGCTGCCGCACAAGGTAGACAGCGACGCAACGACACGCAATTACGGTCGTTTCATCATCAGCCCGCTGGAAAGCGGATATGGGCTGACGCTGGGCACTGCCCTGCGTCGGGTGCTGCTGTCTTCGCTGTCTGGCGCGGCAGTAACGAGCATGCGCGTTTCAGATGTGCATCATGAATTCAGCGCGATTCCAAATGTGCGCGAAGACATGACACAGCTGATTCTGCAGGTTAAGCAGCTTCGTCTGAAGCTGTTCGATGTGGAGCAGGCTCGACTGCGCCTGGAACACCGTGGTGAAGGTACAGTGACCGCTGCTGATATCATTTGCCCGCCGGAAGTTGAAATCATCAATACCGACCTGTACCTGTTCACCGCAGATTCCTCGGATGCACACATCGAGATGGAATTTGAAGTGCAGGCCGGCCGTGGCTACAGCACCGCTGACGAACGTGGCCGCCTGCCGATTGGCGAGCTGCCCGTAGACGCGATTTTCAGCCCGATCCGCCGCGTCAACTTTGACGTGGAGCGTGCTCGTGTGGGCCAGCGCACCAACTATGACAAGCTGATCATCGAAATCTGGACCGATGGCACCGTGCGCCCTGAAGACGCGCTCAGCCAGTCGGCACAGATCATGATGAAGCACCTGACCCCGATCGCGGGCGTCGATTTTGCCGGCTATGCCGCGCAGATGGACATGGGTGGCGACGAGATTGAAAATGATCGTCAGAGCCAGCTGTATGAAAAGCCGATCGAGGAACTGGACCTGAGCGTGCGCGTATTCAACTCGCTCAAGCGCACCGGCATTACCACCATTGGTGACGTGCTGGACATGCTTGACCGCGGTCAGGATGCCATGCTGGCGATTCGCAACTTCGGCGAGAAGTCGCTGGACGAGCTGGTCAGCAAGCTGAAAGAAAAGAAGTATCTGGACGAAAGCGCGCAGATCTCGCCGGATCTGGGCGAGTAAGTAAGAAGGAAACGAGGTTGCAATTATGCGCCATCGCGTAAAAGGTAAACACCTGGGACGCAACATCAAGACGCGGCATCAGCTTGCTCTGGCGCTTGCCATTGCACTGGTGAAGCACGAGCGTATTCAGACGACGCTGGCGAAGGCCCAGTTCATCCGCGACGACGTGGAAAAGCTGGTCACGCTCGCCAAGCATGGTCTGGCTGGCAATGATGGTCAGGCTGTGCATGCCCGCCGTATCGCGGCCAGCCGCCTGAACAACGACCGCGAGCTGGTCGCCAAGCTGTTCAACACGCTTGCTCCGCGTTATGCCAACCGTCCGGGCGGCTACACGCGTATGTACAAGCTCGGCCCGCGCAAGGGTGATGCGGCCGAGATGGTGCTGCTGGAATTTGTCGACCGCAGCACTGAGGAAGCCGCCGACACCGCCAAGAAATAGCGGCTGTCGACACGGTTTATGGAATTACGCCGATTCCGCGCGGTGCTGGCCTATGATGGGACAGCCTACTGCGGGTTTCAGCGGCAGGCAGCCGGGCTGGCCACCATACAGGGGGCCGTGGAAGACGCACTGCATCAGGTGACCGGGCAACGCGTGACGGTGATCGGGGCAGGGCGCACGGACACCGGCGTGCATGCAGCAGGACAGGTGATCGCGTTCGATGTGCCCTGGGCCCACAGGCCCGAAGCGCTGATGATCGCACTGAATATGAGTCTGCCGGGCGACATCGCCCTGCAAAGCATCAGACAGCATGAGGGGTTTCATCCCCGTTTCGACGCTGTTTCGCGCATTTACAACTACACACTGTTCCAAACGCCGGTCAGACAGCCGCTGGACCGCCATCGTGCATGGCAGGTCTGGGGCCGCCTGGATGCCGTAGCCGTGGACGCCGCAGCCGCACTGTTGATCGGCCGCCGGAATTTCGCCGCCCTGGGGCATTCCCCATCCGGCGAGAATACCGTGCGCACCGTGATGCGGTCCGCCTGGCAGCGCAGCACACGACCGTGGGGGACGGTGTGGGAATACACCATCGAAGGTGACGCATTCCTGCAGCATATGGTCAGGCGGGCGGTCGGCGCGATGGTGGATGTGGGGCGCGGGCGCATGACGGTAGAGGAACTGGCCGTCGCGCTGGAACAGGCCGCCCTGCTCAGAGTGCATCTCGCACCGCCACATGGCCTGGTGCTGACATGCGTGCGGTATAGGGATGAGGCAGACGGTTTGACGCAAAGTCTGCTAAACTAAGTGAAGCTGAGGCGCGAAGCCGCGTGTGCGGTGAAGCCCACAATGTTGTGTGCGGGAGAAATGCCCGCCGGAGGTACGTAAGGATGTTCAAGACATACACCCCCAGCGGGGACAGCATCGAGCGCAATTGGTGGGTCGTGGATGCCGATGGCAAGACACTGGGCCGTCTCGCAACCGAGATCGCTTCTGTGCTGCGCGGCAAGCACAAGCCCACGTATACGCCCAATCTCGATACAGGCGATTTTGTCGTGGTCGTGAATGCCGAAAAAGTTTTGGTGACGGGCGACCGCCTTGATTCCAAGATTTATTATCGTCACTCGAAGTATCAGGGTGGCCTCAAGGAAATCAGCCTGCGCAAGCAGCTGCTGAAGTTCCCCACGCGCCCGATCGAGGACGCTGTGAAGGGCATGCTGCCCAAGACCGCCCTCGGACGCAATCAGTTGAAGAAGTTGAAGGTGTATGCTGGCCCTGCGCATCCGCACGAAGCGCAGAAGCCGCAGGCGCTGGAAATTAAAGGGGAGTAACTAGATGTCTGCTCAGTACTACGAAGGCATCGGACGTCGTAAGGAAGCTTCCGCTCGCGTCCGCATTTTTGCAGGCGGCACTGGCAAGGTGACCATCAACGACCGTGACGGCGCAGAATACATGTGCCGCGCCGGCGATATGGAAATCCTGCTGCAGCCCCTCACCGTGCTCGGCGTGACGACCAGCTTTGACGTCAGCGTGCATGTCAATGGCGGCGGCGTCAGCGGCCAGCGTGATGCGATCCGTCTCGGTATCGCCCGCGCCCTGCTGAAGCTGGATCCCGATAACAAGCCCGCCCTGCGCGGTGCCGATCTGGTGTCCCGCGACAATCGTGTCAAGGAACGTAAGAAGCCAGGTCTCAAGCGCGCCCGCAAGGCCCCGACCTACACCAAGCGTTAGGCCGGAAGCGCGTTCTTTCTCCATATGCTATTCTCAGGCAAGGCCGATTCACTGGCCTTGCCTTTGTTGTTTCAGGACGATGCCATGCCAACGCCTTTGTATACTTTCTTTGATTTTGATGACAGCCGACTGGCTGACCGCAGCCGGATCCTCGGCCTGATGGGCGCGCTTGCCTTCGACCAGGGCGCGCGTTTCCTCAAGAAAGCGCTCGTGTGCACGGATGTGCCCGGTGACCTGTACGTGCCCAGCGAGCCCGACTGGCTGGATACCGCCTGGTCGAACGCGGTGCGCGCTGCCCCGCACTACAACAACCAGTACTGGATGGAATTCGAGCACGAGGGCGGGCTGAAGATGAGCTTCGGCTTCGACCCGCGCAAGCTGAAGCGCCTGAACCTGACGGTCAGCAAAGATGCGCTGCGCCAGCCCGGCAGCGAGGCCAATGCGGCCCGCCTGCTGGACACCATCGCGCTGATCGCCCGCGCCCTCAGCCCGACGTACGCGTTCGGTCTGTTTAACTATGATGTGCATGACCTGCCGCCGGTGGGCGCATCGCCCTCGGCCGTGTGGGACTATCAGGTGTTTGGCGCGGCGCTGGCCGACCAGATCGGCCGTGATGCGCTGCACGCGCTGCCCGCCTGGCAGGTGCAGGAGTTGCCCGATGGCGGCGTGCTGGTCGCCATGTCTGAAGCGCCGATCACGGGCTGGCATGCGCGCTCGGCGGATTATCGTGCGGCAGCTGCTGCGCTGGGCCTAGCCGGGGTGATGCATGACAGCTAATGCACCCGGCACGCTCACTATACTGGGGCTGGGGCCGGGTGCCGCCGCTGACCTGACGCGTCGCGCCTGGGATGCCCTGGCGACTGCGCCGACGGTCATCCTGCGCACGAAAGAGCATCCATGTGTGCCCGAACTGCCCGGCGTCGAACGCTATACTTCGTGTGATGACGTCTACGAGAGCACGGGTGATTTCGCGCTGATCTATCACACAATCGTCGCGCGCGTGCTGGAGGCGGCCCGTGCCGGCGACGTGGTCTATGCTGTGCCCGGTGACCCGCTGGTGGGTGAATCGACGGTCAAGCAGTTGATCGCCGCCTGCGATGCCGAGGGCATCCCCTGCATGCTGATGCCCGGCGTCAGCTTCATCGAGCCGACGCTGCACGCGCTGCGCCTGGACGCTGTCGATGGCCTGCAGATTTATGACGCGCTGGAGCTGTCGATGGCGCATCATCCGCCGGTCAACCCCGACTATCCGGCGCTGCTGGCACAGGTCTACAGTCGGCAGGCGGCCAGTGACCTGAAGCTGACGCTGATGAACCAGTATCCGGACGAATTTGACGTGGCGCTGGTGCATGCGGCGGGCACGGGTGCTGCGCAGGTGGAGTGGGTGAAGCTGTACGAGATCGACCGCAGCGAACACCTGGAGCATCTCAGCTCGCTCTATCTGCCCGCGCTGGGCGGGATGAGCAGCTTTGAGCGTTTTCAGGAGACGATCGCGCATCTGCGTGCGCCGGAGGGCTGCCCGTGGGACCGCAAGCAGACGCATCTTTCGCTGCGCAAGTATCTGCTTGAGGAAACCTATGAGGTGCTCGACGCGCTCGACCGCGAAGACTTGCCTGCGCTCGTCGAGGAGCTGGGCGACCTGCTGCTGCAAATCGTGCTGCACACGCAGATCGCCATCGATGACGGCGAATTCCGCATGACGGATATCCTCAGCACAGTGAATGCCAAGATGATCCGGCGGCATCCGCATGTGTGGGGCGATGTCTCGGTGGATAACGCCGACGAGGTCGTCACCAACTGGGACGCGATCAAGCTGCGCGAGAAGGCCGGGAAGGGCGATGCAGCGTCCCGCGAGGCCTCGCTGCTGGACAGCGTGCCTAAAGCGATGCCCGCGCTGATGCAGGCCTATGAGTACACCGCCAAAGCTGCCAAACCCGGCTTCGACTGGCCGCGCATCGAAGACGTGATCGCCAAGGTGCGCGAGGAATTTGACGAGGTACTGACGGCCGGCTCTGATGCGCACCGCGCCGAAGAACTGGGCGACCTGCTGTTCGTGATTGTGAACTGGGCGCGCTGGCATAAGGTCGATCCTGAGCTGGCGCTGCGTGCCGCCAATGCCAAGTTCGCCCGCCGCTTTCAGCATGTGGAGGCGCGTGTGCGTGCATCTGGCCAGCCGATGGAGTCGTTCACGCTGGATGCCCTGGATGCGTTCTGGGATGAAGCCAAAGGCCTGGGCCTGTGACCGAAAGTACGGGGCAAATCCTGCTGGAAGGCGCGATTTCGATTCTGGCCGCGCTGGAGGCCGACAGCCGGCCGATTCACGCGCTGTATGCCCGCAGCGGCATCGACCGGGGTGACCGGACGATTGGGCGGCTGCTGCGGCTGGCCAAAGACGCCGGCATCGCCATTCATACTGTGGAATCCGAGGCGCTGGACAGCATGGTCACGGGCCGCAGTCACGGCGGGCTGGTGGCCGAGGTGGGCGAACGGCGGCTGGCCGACATGGCCTCGTTGTGTACCGAGGCTGCGCCGTTTGTGGCCATGCTGGATGGCGTCGAAGACCCGTTTAACTACGGACAGGCGATCCGGTCGCTGTATGCCGCCGGTGCTGACGGGCTGGTGGTGCGGCCGCGCAGCTGGGCCAGCGCCGCCGGTGTGGTGGCGCGCTCATCAGCAGGGGCCAGCGAACGCATCGCCGTCGCACAGGCTGAGACGGCCGAAGCGGCGGCTGATTTCTTTCGCGCGCGCGGCCTGATGGTCGCGGTGACGGACAAAGATCGCGCTGTCGATATCTATGATGCGGACCTGACAGTCCCGCTGTTTCTGGTGATTGGGGGCGAACGGCGCGGCGTGACGCGCTCGTTTGCGGACAGCGCGGATATTCGCCTGAAGATTCCCTATGGCCGGAGCTTTCCGATGTCGCTGGGCACCACGCCCGCGGCGGCGGCGCTGGCCTTCGAGGTGCTGCGCCAGCGGCGGGGCAAACAAAAACACGAAGGGTAAGTTGCCCTTCGTGTTTGTCAGTCGGGGTGGCCGGATTCGAACCGACGACCTCAGCGTCCCGATCGCTGCGCGCTACCAAACTGCGCCACACCCCGATCACGAGAAGAAACTATAATGGAATGACGCTTATTTCGCAAGTGGAAAGTTTAGGCAACCCATGACCCCAACCCCACCTCCGTCCCCGGTCGTCTTTTCTGACCGCATGCGCCAGTTGTTTGCCCGCGTGACCAGCGCGGCCGGCCTGCGTGTGCATCAGATGGGCGTGCATCCGGATGCCATCACCATCGCCGGGCTGATCGTCGTCACGCTGGGCGGCGTCGCCATCGCTGGCGGGCAGTTCCTGCTGGCATTTTTGCTGCTGATGATCAGCCTGCCGCTGGACGCGCTCGACGGGGCCGTCGCCCGCGCGATGGGGCGCAAAGACCGGCGCGGCGCGGTGCTCGATTCCACGCTCGACCGCTTTGCCGACTCGTTCATCTTCATGGGCTTCGCTTATTATTTCGCCCTGCGCGACGATTTCCTGCTGATGAGCGTCGCCATGCTGGGCATGATCGGCACGTTTGGCGTCAGCTATGTGCGCGCCCGCGCCGGGGAAGCCGACCTGAGCGTGAAGATCGGCGTGTTTTCGCGGCTGGAGCGCATCGTGGTCATGCTGGCCATGACGCTGATTCCCGCGCTCGTCCCGATCGGGCTGTGGGTGCTGGCTGTTGGCACGATCTTCACCACGCTGCAGCGCCTGGCCTACGTCTATCGGCATCTGGACCGCTGAAAAGCGCATTTTTGGCCATGCGCGGCCTTGAGACTACCCCCGTGTGAAGGGTATACTCATGGGCGTTTGATGTTTGCCTGACAGAACAACGGCTCGTTTGAGGAACGTGAATTATGGAATTTAGGTCAGAGTTTATCGTCCTGTTTGACCGCCTGCAGATTCGCTACTACGGCATCATCATCGTGGCGGCGATGCTCGTGGCTGCTTATGTGGCCAGCCGCCTGGCAAAACGCTCCGGGCTGGACAGTGAGCATATCTGGGGAAGCCTGACCTGGGCGATCATCCCGGCGATCATTGGTGCCCGCCTGTGGTTTGTGCTGTTTCCGCCGCAGTCGCTGGTGGATGCCGGCCAGGACACCGCATATTTCTTCCAGAACTTTTTTGACCTGCAGAATGGCGCGATCGCGATCTGGAGCGGCGGCCTGAATATCTTCGGCGCTGTGCTGGGTGGTTTCCTCGGCGCGTATATCTACCTGCGCCGCAACAAGCTGGTGCTGTGGCAGTGGCTGGATATCGCCGGCATCGCGCTGCCGCTGGGGCAGGCGATTGGCCGCTTCGCCAATTTCGTCAATCAGGAGCTGTACGGCGTGCCGACGTCGCTGCCGTGGGGCATCACGATTGAATCGGCCAAGCGCGTGGAGCCGTACCGCAGCCTGGTCGATTACCCACGCACGACGCTGTTCCACCCGCTGTTTTTGTATGAAGCGATCTGGAACTTTGGCGCGTTCCTGATCCTGTCGTACCTGTTCACGCGCAAGCGCGGCCACTTCCGCCAGGGTGATTTCTTCCTGCTGTATGCCATGCAGTATGCGTTCATTCGCTTCATGCTGGAATTCATCCGCGTGGAAGTTTCGCTGGTGGCCGGTGTGAACTTCGCGCAGGCCGTGTGTGTGGTGATCTTCATCGCCGCGCTGGCCGCGTTCGTGGTGCGCCGCCGTGGGGCCGCCCCGCAGCCCGCCGCCGCATAAGGCTTTGTGATTGCACCCCAGATAAAGAACAGGCGGGCCAATCTGGCTCGCCTGTTTTTTTGTTGCCGCCGGTTAATAGGTGTGCGACTCTATTGCGACTCCAGCGCTCGGCCCACGCCTGAATGTCGCCCGTCCTTCACAGATTATTTGCGTTCCCTGCTGCGCGCGTCGTGCGATATTACGGTGGCGGTACGCAAGCGCATAGGTAACCCACCTTCATGAGTGTGATCGACACGCTGACGCAGACGCTGGAAGAGATTAATCTTCAGGTTCTGAAAGAAAATGAGAGCAGCAGGGGCCGGGCCGCAGCGAAGAACTGCGGTGAGTGGACTGCCAGCGTAGTACATAACAGCTGCACAGGGTGAACAGTCAACGCTTGATGCACGATGCTGGTGACTCTGTTACAGTATATATTTGCTGTTGGCTCACAGGGGAATTTCGATGTTTCGACTTTTTATGAAACTGTCAGCGGTGCTGCTGTCTTCGCTGCTTTTGTTCGCGGGCACGGTGCAGGCTCAGCAGGACACCGAAAGTGAAGCATGGTTCTATGCGATAAACGAAACGACCCAGGTTCTGACCGCGTATACGGCCAGCGGCGAGACGAATGTGATTCTGGAAGGCGTGGTTGAGAGTGGAATCAGCCAAAACATTGGTAACAACGAGTGGATCGCGCGGCTGCGCACGGCCGAACACGATGGATTGTTCGTGCTGCGTCCTGAATCAGCGACCTATCTGCAACCCACTCCGGAAGCCCAGTCTGAAATCGATCTGCTCGCTGAAAACGTCCCACAGATGTCCTACTATCCAATTGCTGCGGCCCCGCCATATGTGGTGATACTGCCCGTGTATCAGTTGGTTAGCGGTGTTGCGCTGCTGGCCGACACCGAAACCGGCGTGCTAGATGTACTTGGGGCGAGGCGAGTTGGTGCAGATAGCCGTCAGATTCGTTTTTCACAGGACGGCACTCGTTTACGCTATGTCGCTGAACTGGAACCCCAGATGAGTGCGTTGGCGCTGCGTGAGCGTGTGCTGGAGACCGGCGAAGAGCGAGTTATTTATGAACACTCAGTAGAAGCGGGCGATCTTGCCAGAATCACTGGGACAATTTACGGTGATCACTGGTTATTCATTTTGATGAAAGCCGATCGAACGCAGCAGGCCATGATCTTATCAAACAACGGATCTATGATAACACTCGATCAAGCGTCAACTGACGAAGAAAGGCTCTACTATACTGTTTTGGGCGACCGAATCTATGTATTCACATTGCCTTGCGTGAATAATTGCCGAGTTCGTGAAATTGACTATCAAGGAAATTCCATAACACACTTCAATGCACCCGCCATTGGCGGATCGTTCATCCTGATTGGGCGATACGCGAATACATTAATTTTGAATATTTCAGGTGAGGAACGAGGTGTCTATTTCCTTTACTCGCTAACAGAGAATGATTCCCCGCAATTGATGGGCAGAGCAGATAGTGAAAATTTCACCCTTACTCCTTCGGCAATGCAATCTCCCGACGGCAAATACCTCCTTGCGCTTACTGAGCAATCAAGCGAGGTGAATGGATACAGAGTCTGGGACCTTGAATCGGGTGATATCCTGTTGGAATATGAATTCGTATTTCAGAGTCCCGTTGCTTCAATCTTATATGGCGCTCACGGATTCGTTTCTGCGCAGTATCCTTTCAATGCCCAGGCATATTTCTTTGTGACTGAAACATTGGTTGAAGTGAGCGGTAGTCGGGGCAGGCCCTTCCACGTAATGGCTGACGGCACGCTGCTTGTCTACGACCCTCGAAGTTTCCCGGATCGCCCACCTGGTATTTTTCACTATGATCCTGCCGCTGACGCATCCACGTTGTTGGTGGAAGGCGCGCAGCCAATTGTCGATTCGGGGTTGTAATGCTTGCCGGGCCGGGGAACTCATCCCCGGCCATTGCCCGGCCTTCACAAACTATTCACGCTGCTGCGGCGCGCTTCGTGCGATAATGAAAGGCACCGCTTTGCACACAGCCATTCACAGGGTGATGAACCGATGACCACATCCGTAAATGCCACCACGCCGCTGACGCCCGCGGCCCCATCTGCGCTGACGCCGGAACGTCGCTCGTGGCGCACGACGCTGGGCAACGCGCTCATCATCACGCGGCGCGAGGTGCGCGACAGCCTGCGCGACTGGCGCATCATGGGCCCGATCCTCATCCTCACCTTCCTGTTTCCGTCGCTGGCGCAGTTTCTGGCCGGCAGCTTCTCCAATTACCTGGAAGGCTTCGGCGCGCAGATCCTGGGCGACCGCACGATTCCGTTCCTGCTCATGATCGTCGGCTTCTTCCCGATCAGCATCTCGCTGGTCATCGCGCTGGAGACGTTCGTGGGCGAGAAAGAGCGGCGCAGCCTGGAGCCGCTGCTCAGCACGCCGCTGTCGAATACCGAGCTCTATATCGGCAAGACGCTGGCGGCCATCCTGCCCCCGCTGGTGAGCAGCTACGGCGGCATGCTGGTTTACCTGTACGGCATCGTCACCGCGGACAGCATCGTGTGGCGCCCGCCGGCCATGCTCATCCTGCAAATCTTCCTGCTCAGCACCGTGCAGGGCCTGGTGATGATCACCGGCGCGGTGGTGGTCTCCAGCCAGACGACCAGCACGCGCGCGGCCAACCTGCTGGCCAGCTTCATCATCATCCCGGTCACGATCCTGATCTGGGCCGAAAGCGCGATCATGTTTTTGGCGCCAGACGCCGAGTCGCAGAATGGCATCCTGTCGCTTTGGGCGATCATCGTCGGCATGGGCATCGTCATCGTGCTGCTGCTGCGCGTGGGCAACAGCATCTTCAACCGCGAGGAACTGCTGGGCAGCATGCTGGACAAGCTCGACATCAAGGGCTTCTTCCGCCGCCTGTGGCGCAATATCCGCGCCGTGGACGATAAAGGCACGACCGCGCGCAACCTGATCGAGTGGTATCGCCGGGGCATCCCGCTCAGCCTGCGCCATCTGGGCGCCGCCATCCCGCTGGTGGCGGTCTTCTTCCTGGCGGTCACCGTGGGTGGGTACATCTTCGGCGCGACCAGCGACTGGCAGCTTGGCATCCCGACCGGCCTGCCGGTGGGCAACGCAGCCAGCTATCTGGAGGGCTACGGCGCGCTCGATTTCCAGGGGCTGGCCGCCGGTGCGATCTTCATGCAGAACGCGCGCATCCTGCTGGCCGCCGCGCTTCTGGGCATGTTCAGCTTCGGCGCGCTGGCGCTGATCCTGACGCCCGCGGCCTATTTCATCCTGGGCTATCTGGCCAGCCAGCTCGTCATGTCTGGCTACGACATCGGCTTCATCTTCCCGGCCATCATCACGCACGGCATCTTCGAGATTCCGGCCATCATCATCGCCACGGCCGCCGCGCTCAAGCTGGGCAGCATCATCACGCGCCCGCCGAAAAATCTGAACGTGGGCAGCTCGTGGACGCGCACGCTGGCCGATACCATCAAGCTGTGGGTGGGGCTGATCGCGCCGCTGCTGCTGCTGGCCGCCGTGATCGAGGCGTTCGTGACGCCGGGCATCGTCGCCGCCTTCCTGCGCTGATTCCGCGCCACACACGAGACATCAGGCGCGCCGGTCTGTGACAGATGCGGCGCGCTTTTGGTATGCTGACAGGGACGGCAGGCTGACCGTTTCCAATGCCTCCAACGCTTCGCGGCGCTCTCGGTCATTTCTAACGGATTTCTTGTGTAACAAGTGTCATGCGCGGGGCGTCATCTAACATACAATTTATGAACGCCCGCTATGATGAGCGTATCGGGCTGGTCGGGCAAAATCCGTCCGGCGCGATAGGTCATCATTGAGAAAGCAGACACGCATGAGCGAGCAAGAAGAACTCGTTTTTGAAGAAACCCCGTCCGTCTCGGACACCACAGAGACGGCAGTCATTGAAGACGCGGAAGAAGGCGACGGCCCCACCGAAAAGGTGACCGTGCCTGAGGTGCTGCCCATCCTGCCCCTGCGCGGATTGACGGTGTATCCGCTGACGGTCATTCCGCTGACGGTGGGCCAGCCGCGCAGCATCAAGCTGGTGGACGACGTGGTCAGTGGCGACCGGCTGGTGGGCCTGTTCACGTCGAAAGACCCCGAAAAAGAGACGCCCGGCCCGGATGACGTGCATCGCGTCGGCACGCTGGCCAGCATTCACCGGCTGTTTCGCGCGCCGGATGGCACGATTCGCATGCTGGTGCAGGGCATTTCGCGCATCACGCTGGATGAATTTATCGAAAATGAGCCGTATCTGACGGCCAAAGTCCATGCGATTCCTGAAAGCGGCGTGAAGTCGCTGGAAATTGAGGCGATGGAGCGCAGCCTGGTGCAGCAGTTCGAGCGCCTGGCCGAGCTGGTGCCCAGCATCCCGGCGGACCTCATCCGCTCGACGCTGAACATGGACGATCCGATGCAGCTGGCCTATGCCATCGCTACGTATATCCGCATGGAGCTGTCGGAAGCGCAGGCCGTGCTGGAGCTGGACACTGTGGAAGAAAAGCTGCGCCGCCTGATCGCCATCCTGGGCAAAGAACTGGAAGTGCTGGAGCTGGGCCGCAAGATTCAGAGCGAAGCCCAGAACGAGATGGAGAAGGTGCAGCGCGAGTATTACCTGCGCGAGCAGCTCAAGGCCATTCAGCGCGAGCTGGGCGAGGGCGATGAGCAGGCGATTGAAGTGGACGAGTTCCGCGAGAAGATCGCCAAGGCGAACATGCCGGAGGAAGCCCACAAGGAGGCCATGCGCGAGCTGGACCGCCTGAGCAAGCTGCCGATTGCGGCCGCTGAATATGGCGTCATCCGCACGTATCTGGACTGGCTGGTGAATCTGCCCTGGAGCACGCGCTCGGCGGACAACCTGGACATCAGCCATGCGCGTGAGGTGCTGGAGACCGACCACTACGGGCTGGAAGACATCAAGGAGCGCATCCTCGAATTCCTGGCCGTGCGCAAGCTGCGCCTGGAGCGCGCCGAAGAACTGGCCTCAGCCGAAAAGAAAGACCTGGTGCGCCGCGAGCGCATGGGCGCGATCCTGTGCTTTGTCGGGCCGCCGGGCGTGGGCAAGACATCGCTGGGCGCCAGCATCGCCCGCGCCATGGACCGCCAGTTCATCCGCATGAGCCTGGGCGGCGTGCGCGACGAAGCCGAGATTCGCGGTTTCCGCCGCACCTACATCGGCGCCATGCCCGGCCGCCTGATCCAGACGATCAGCCGCGCTGGCACGCGCAACCCGATCATCATGCTCGACGAAATCGACAAGCTGGGGCGCGATTTCCGGGGCGACCCGGCCAGCGCGCTGCTGGAAGTGCTGGACCCCGAACAGAACAACGAATTCCGCGACCACTACCTGGACGTGGCATTTGACCTGAGCGAGGTGATTTTCATCACCACGGCCAACGAGCTGGACACGATTCCCGGCCCGCTGCTGGACCGCATGGAGATCATTCAGCTCAGCGGCTACACTGAGCAGGAAAAGCGCGTAATTGCCTCGCGCTACCTGGTGCCGCGCCAGATTCGCGAGAACGGCCTGCGCGAAAGCGAAGTCACGTTTGGTGATGACGCGCTGAGCGAGCTGATCCGCGATTACACCCGCGAGGCCGGCGTGCGCACGCTGGAGCGCGAAATCGGCCGCGCCATGCGCAAGATCGTCACACGGGTGGCGGAAAAACCAGACACGCACGTGCAAATTGATCCGCCGACGCTGCGCGAACTGCTGGGCAAGCCGCGCTATGGCTACCGCGAGGAAATGGAAGAGCGCACCGATCAGCCGGGCGTGGCGACTGGCCTGGCCTGGACACCGGTGGGCGGCGATGTGCTGTTCGTGGAAGCGACCATGTTCCCTGGCCCAGCCAAGTTCCAGTACACTGGCCATCTGGGCGAGGTGATGCAGGAAAGCGCGCGCCTGGCGCTGAGCTATGTGCGCAGCCGCGCCACCCAGCTCGGCATCGCGCTGGAAGCGTTTGAAAAGAACGAGATTCACCTGCATGTGCCGTCCGGCGCCACGCCGAAAGATGGCCCCTCGGCAGGCGTGACCATGAGCGTCGCGCTGACCAGCCTGCTGACCGGCCGGGCCGTGCGCTCGAATGTGGCCATGACCGGCGAAATCACGCTGCGCGGGCAGGTGCTGCCTGTCGGTGGCATCAAGGACAAGGTGCTGGCGGCCCATCGTCTGGGTGCAGACACCATCATCCTGCCGAAGAAGAACGAGAAAGACCTGGATGATCTGCCGCAGGATATTCGCGAGCAGCTCACGTTTGTGCTGGTCGATCGCATCGATGATGCGATTGCCGCCGCGCTGGTGAATCCGGCCGCAAACGGACACCATAAATCCGCGGCCAGAAAGTCGGTTGCGCGACAAGGCAAGAAAACGCTACACTCTGAAGGATAATGGCGATACTGGGGCAGGTGCACACTCAGGCAGATGACCATATCATCATGCCAGGTGTGTGCCTGCTGCTACGTTAAGCGAGGGTGTAGTGGCAAAAATTCTCATTGTTGATGACGATCCCACAACCATCAAGCTGCTGCAGATGTTTCTGGAGCTGGATGGCTTTGATGTGACAACGGCCCCGCGTGGCGCGGATGTGCTGCCCACGGCCCATGCCAGCCCACCAGACCTGATCCTGATGGACTATCACCTGTCGGATATGGATGGCGTGACGGTGCTGCGCCAGCTGCGCGCGCTGCCGGCTTTTGAGCGCACGCCGATTGTCATGGCGTCGGGCATGGATGTGGAGGAGGAGGCGATTGGCGCAGGCGCGACCTCGTTCCTCATCAAGCCGTTTGACCCCACCGAGCTGGGCCGCCTGTTCAAGAAGCTCATTGACGGCTAGGGCACGAGGCGCGCGTGGCATCGTTCAACCAGCGATTTGGCGTCAATCGATTCGCGGCCGATGAATATTATCGGCGCGCGCTGATTGCGTTCTCGCGGCGCGACTTCGACAAGGCCATCGCCAACCTGAATGATGCTATCGAGGAAGTGCCGCGTAACCCCGATTACCGGTCCGCGCGCGGCATGGTGCATCTGGAAGAAGCCGAATACGACGAGGCCGAAGTCGATTTTGCCGAGGCGGTGCGGCTGAATAAATACGATGTGCTGGGCAATTACGGCCTGGGCTTTGTCGCGCTGAAGAAGAAAAACTACGAGAAGGCCAAAGCGCATCTCATGCAGGCCTATTATGCCCAGCCCAAACGCCCGGAGACGATCTTCTCGCTGGCTGTGGCGTGTTACTACCTGGGCGATCTGGTCAATGCGACCAATTATATGGGGCAGGTGCACGCGCTGTTTGAGGCCGCCAACGACAAACGCAAGGCCGAGAGCGCCCGCTGGCTGCGCGAGCTGGCCAAACATGTCGCCCGCCCTGGTCGGCCGTCTGGCGCACTGCCCGCGGCCGCGCAACCCCGCCTGCCGCTGGGGGATGAATAGCGCCCCGGTTTAGCTTTTCCGGGATGCACCCGCCAGCGCGCATAACCCAAAACCCACCAGTCCACCGGCCGCCGCGTAAAGCGGGGCCAGCAGCAGCACTTGCAGCATCACCCCAAACGGATAATCAGGCACGACATGCGCGTGCGAGCCATTTTTGAGCAGCATCAGCGCCGCGCTGGTAATCGGCGTGGCCAGGCCGGCCAGCGCGCCCAGCGCCGTGCCCGCCAGCAGCAGGCGCAGGAGTGACGGACGCGCCCCGCCGGTTTCCCGCCAAGCCCACAGCAGCACGCCCGGCACAGCCGTCAGCGCACCTGCCAGCAGCGCCCCGCTCACGCTGGCGTCTTCCAGGCGCATCCACATAAAAACGCCCAGCCCCCAGAGCAGCAGGGCCAGGCGAATGCGTCGTTTGGGAAAAGCGGATATCTGCACGCTGCGTCAGAACACTTCGCTGTATGTGCCGGTGCTGCGCGTCGGAGACACGGCAGGCGCATCTTCCAGGCGGAACTCGAAGACGAACGACTCGTACGGGTCGAGATCTACGAACAGGCCATCTTTATTGGCCGCGCCGCCCTGACGGGCAAATTCCATGCCATCCAGCCGGTTGATCAGCGCCCAGCGCCGGCCGCGCAGCCAGATCCACGGCGACAGGTCAATGCGCCCGCGTGACCGCTGTTCCGTCAGGTTGATGACGATCAGGCGGTAGTCTTTGGTATTTTCGTTCCACCAGCCATAGGCCAGCAGGTTATTATGCGAGGTGCTGCCCTGCGCCGCCGGATTGACGTGGAACAGGAAGAAATCGCCCTGCTGGTAGACCGGGTGGGTGGTTTCCTTCAGCAGCAGGTCGTAATGCTCCACCAGCTTGTGATGACGGCGTTCGCTGGGGCTGCGCTTGATCTGCACGGGCAGCTTGGCGCGGCGGCCTTCAAACTGGCCCTGATGCAGCAGGGTCGCGCCGGGGAGGGTGCACAGAAGGGTGGCCGCTGGCATGCTGCGCAGCGTGCCCAGTCGATCGTAGGCGCGCGGCTCGTCGTGATTTTCCAGGAAGCGCACCAGCCGCTGCTGATAGGCCAGCTCGGCCACCAGATGCTGGCGCAGCTGCGTCACATCCAGGTTGATGATGCGGTCGTAAAAGACCTTGTCGTAGCAGAAGTCGAAGCCCTGAAGCAGCAGGTCGTATTCTTTTTCCCAGTACACTTCGGCCATGAACAGGAAATCGGGATGCTGATGGCGCACCGCGCCGATCATCTCGATCCAGTAGTCTTTTTGCAGCGGGTGGCTGACCTTGCCTCTCCAGGTGGAAGCAAAGATGTTGTTCATCAGCAGCATGGCCATGTCACAGCGCACACCGTCGCACTGCGCGGCAATATCCAGCACTGTATAGATGCATGCCTCGCGTGCCGCCGGATGAAAGATATTGAGCTGGGCGGTATCGCTCCAGCCGGGGAAATACGGGTCGCGCCCGTGGGCCAGCACGCGCGTGGTGCCGCCGACATCCGTCGACGTAAACCAGTCCGTCGGCGCACGCTCCAGGTCGTGCTGGGTGCCCTGCACAATGAACTCCGGATGCTGCGTCACCCATGGGTGATCGAACGCCACATGGTTGGGCACGAAGTCGAGGATCAGCCGGACGCCGCGCTGGCGCAGGCGCTCACGCAGCACCGCCAGCCCATGACGCCCGCCGATGCGGTCATCGACGCGATAATCGGCAATCGCATAGGCCGAGCCGATCACATCGTCATCGGTCAGGTCTGGCAGGGCGCTGGTGTATTCGTGCTTCCATTTCAGGCCGATCTGACGCCCGTATTCGCTGCGCTGCCATACGCCCATCAGCCAGATGTAATCCAGCCCGGGCTTGATCAGCGCGTTCAGTGCATCTTCGGGAACATTTTCCAGCGTAATGGTCTGTTTATAGTGGGCTGAAAGTTCGGTCAGCCAGACCCAGGTGTTGATTTCGTAGATGAACTGTTTATCCGAAAACCGTGCCATAGTCCCCTCACAGGACATGTGAGTATCACATGCTGTTCTTCATGTGAACAATCGTAGCGGTTTACGCAGGAATTTTCTAGCTTGGGGGCGTGAAGCTTTTGCGAATATTCCCGCTTTTCGGCGTTCGTGGGCCGCTGGTAAAAGTGGTCTTTGTCTAATGCGCGGGAAATACGGATAATACGGCCTATCTTTAGCAGGTGATTCCAGACAATAACCAGGGAAGCAGGCAGGCGGATGGCAGACGGATATTTCATTTTGCCGCAGGAGGCCCATCAGGTTGAAATGCGACCGGGCATACATCGGCGTACGATGGGCGTCACGGATGAGGCGATGCTGTGCGAATTCTTTCTGGAGCGCGACAGCGTGGTGCCAGACCACAGCCATATGAATGATCAGGTGGGGTATGTCATTCATGGGCGCGTGGAAATGACGATCGGCGGCATCGCCAAAGTGCTGGTGCGCGGGGACAGCTACGCCATTCCGGGCGGCATCGTGCACAGCGCGCGCGCCCTGGAAGACTCGATTGCGATCGATGTGTTTTCGCCGCCGCGCGATGATTACCGCACCGAAGCACGCTGAAAGACGCTTTGCTGTTCGCCATCCTGTGCATAAAATCAGGCGATTTTCGCATACAATGGTAACACCCGACGAATTCTTTCGTCTGAAGTATTGGTAAGCACAAAGAGCAGGATAGAGGTCTGGCAAGATGGAAATTTATCAGCCCGATCGCAAATCAACCGGCCGCGCGCGTGAGCGGATCGCTGCACGCCAGCGCAAGACGCCGATTCAGCCGATGGTGACGCGCGCCGCGCCGGATGCGGGCACCCAGATGGAGACGCGCGCCCCGATGCAGCGCAGTGAGGTCACGCTGCCGCATGAGCCGGAAACAGGCGCAGCCCGCCAGCGGCGCGACAAGATCGCGGGCAGCGGCGCGCTGGTGCATCTGGGGCGCCGGATTGGCAACCGCCTGACGCTGGTCTGGCAGGATCTGCTGTGGCTGCTGCGCACCGATATGCGCATCGGCGCCGGGCTGGTGGCGGCCGTGATTGGCGTGTTCCTGCTGTTCGTCATCGTCAATCTGACGCAGGGGCGCGTGTTCCCGAATGTGTGGGCGCTCGGCGTTAACCTAGGCGGCATGAACGAAGAGGAAGCCCGTGCCGCGCTGTCGCAGGTGTGGGAAGGCCGACTGGCCATCGAGATGAACGACGGTGACCGCATGTGGACGGTCAAGCCGTCTGACCTGGGCATGCGGCTGGACACCCGCCAGATGGTCGCGGATGCGCGTGCTGTCGGGCTGGCAGGCGTGCCGTTTGGCTATGGCGTGATGCCGGTGGTCTCGCTGGATGTGCTGACCGCGCAGACGCTGATGCTGAATCTGACGCAGGAAACCGATATTCTGCCGTTCAATGCCGGTTATCGCTGGGAAAATGACCGGTTGATCGGCGTGCCCGGCAGCAATGGGCGCTTCCTCGATGTGGCGCAGACGCTGGTGCTGCTGCAGGAATCGCTGACGCAGGTAGCCGAGCTGCAAACCCTCGACCTGGTGATGACGGTGGCCTCGCCTGAGGTGCTGGACCCGATGCCGTATATGGCGCAGGCACAGGAGCTGGCCGGCCAGTCATTCTTTATAAGGGGCTATGACCCGTTTACCAATGAGACCAGCGTGTGGATTCCCGACCGCGAGACGTTTGTGAGCTGGCTGGAGGCGGGCGAAGATTCGCTGTCGCTGCGCGCCACGCCGTTCGCGGAATACGTGGACGCCCAGACCAACGCGCTGATGCAGGAAAACGTTCAGCTTTATCTGGAGCCGATGGACGCGATTGAGAAAGCGCGCACGGCCATCGAGCAGGGGCGCTCTGAGGTGCAGCTGCGCATTCACCGGCGTAACAGCATCCACCGTGTCGAGCCGGGGGACAGCGGCTATCGCATTGCGCGGCGCTATGGCGTCTCGTTCTATCTGCTCCAGCAGGCCAACCCGAACCGCAACTGGGACATCAACCTCTCTATTGACGAGGAGATTGTGGTGCCGTCGCCCGACCTGATGCTGCCGCTGGAGCCGGTGGCCCACAAACGCATCGTGGTCGATATCCCCACGCAGTCCCTGTGGGTGTTTGAGAATGGCGCGCTGATCGGCAACTGGCTGATTTCGACTGGTATGAGCGATGCGCCAACCTCGCCGGGCATCTATCAGGTGCTCAGCCATGCTGAAGTCGCGGAAGGCTCCAGCGTGGAGCTGTGCGGCACCAACGGCTGCGGCACCTGGACGATGTACTGGTTTATGGGCATTTACGAGGCAGTGCCGGGCCTGGTGAACGGCTTCCACGGGGCAGTGCTGCTGCCCGGCGGCCGCTTCATGGGCGACAACACCGTGGGCCGTCCGTGGACGTATGGCTGCGTGATGAGCCAGAACGACCGCGCCGAGCAGTTGTATCGCTGGGCGGACCAGGGCACGATGGTCGAGATCATCTCGGAGGAATTCGCGCCGCAATCCGCTGAAGGACGGCAGGCGCTGGAATGGGCCAGAAGCGGGCAGTATCCGACCGGCTCTGGCGCATAATCCGGCAATACAGCAAGTAAACAGAGAGACCTGTTGCACGGGCGGGGGAGCGCATCCCTCGCCCGTGTTTTTTTGCATTCAGGCCTGCGCGATTTCGGTGAGCAGGATGCCGGGATGTCATCCAACGCATCGATCGACCTTTTAGGCGAAAGATTGTGCAGAGTATACAAATGTTAGGCCGTCACGATTTGCGTCGTATAATGGAATTAGAATTGAGAAAATTGTGATTGTCTTTATTATAGTTGATTGTCTGAGAGAGAATTATGATTAAGCGCGTGTAAAATCTCCTTAAAATGCGGTTCGTTTTCAACGCGGGAGTTTCGTGAATCATGGAACTAACGATAATGCCGGATTGTATACAATTTGAGAGAAAAACTGACATTTGACGAACGCGTCCGTTCATCCTATACTCACTTTCAAGTTACAAAACGTGCGGGATACCTAAAAACTTAATTCAAGAAACTTCTTGCCATCCCGCACAGCCTTAATAAAACGCCTCGCTTCCGCGGGGCGTTTTGCTTTCCCGGACACTTCGCCCAAAGGAATCAGCACCTATGCACAATTCGCGACCCGTCACCCAGTCCGCCTATGGCCTGTGGAAAAGCCCGCTGACGCCCGCGCGCATGGCGGCCAATTATCGGATGATGGATGCCCGCCTGCTGGACAGCGGCGAGGTCGTGTGGCTGGAGAGCAAGGCTGGAGAAGCGACGCTGAAGCACGAGCATCTGGGCGACCTGACCGAGCGCGGCTTCAAAATTCGCGGCGGCGTGGGCTATGGCGGCGGGGAGTTCTGGCTGAATGGCGACCGCGTGTATGTCATTGGCACGGGGGGCATGCTGTATCGCCTGGACGGCTTTGCGGGCTATCCGCGGCCGATCACGCCCGCGTTTGGTTCAGCGGCAGCGCCGGTCACTGCGCCTTCGGCAGGCTGGCCGTGGGTCGTCTATGCCCATCAGTACGAGGGCGCAGATGTGCTGGCGGTGGTAGACAGCGATGGCAGGCAGTTCCCGCGCAAGCTGGTGGATGCGCATGGCTTTGTGGCCCAGCCGGCGATCAGCCCGGATGGCGCGCTGCTGGCCTATATCGCGTGGGATGCGCCCGCTATGCCGTGGGACAGCGCGACGCTGTGGCTGGCCTCGCTGCAAACCGATGCGACCGGACTGCCGTATGTGGTGGGCAGGCAGGCAGTCGCTGGCGGCCCGGATATCTCGGTGTTTCAGCCGGAATTCTCGCCAGACGGGACGCGCCTGGCCTACATCAGCGATGAGGCGGGCTGGTGGCAGCCGTATGTGCGCGATCTGGCGACAGGCACGGTGACGCGGCTGGCGTCCGATGAGGCCGAGTATGCCACGCCTAACTGGGTGCAGGGCCTGCGCACGTTTGCCTGGCGCGATGCGCACACGCTGGTGCTGGTTCGTTCGCAGGGGATGACGCACAGGCTGGTATCGATTGATACGCGCACGGGCGTGCAAACCGACCTGACCGATCAGGCCGGGGACTATACCGACTTCCGCCAGGTACATACCAATGCCGAAGGTGACTGCATTGTGATCGCATCGTCGTCCACCCGGCCGGAAGCCGTCGTGCGGCTGGATGCGGCGCGGCCTGTCAGCGCGAACCCGTTTGCCCGTATGCCGCAGGACGTGATTACGCCGTGCGCGCCGGTCACGTGGACGGGCTATGATGGCGAGACGGTGCATGGCCTGCTGCTTGTACCGGCGCGCTATACCGTCGCCAGCGGGGGGAAGCCGCCGCTGATCGTGATGGTGCACGGCGGGCCGACCTCGCATGCGCGCCAGACCTTCAACATGGATGCGCAGTTTTTCGCGTCGCGCGGGTATGCCGTGCTGCTGGTCAATCATCGCGGCAGCACCGGCTATGGCAAGGCTTACAAAGACAAACATCGCGGCCAGTGGGGCGTGTATGACGTGCAGGACAGCGTGGCTGGCGCACGCTGGCTGGCGGAGTCCGGCCAGATTGACCCCGAACGGCGCGTGATTTATGGCGGCAGCGCGGGCGGCTATACCGTGCTGCAATCGCTGGTGGACCTGCCCGGCTTCTGGACGGCGGGCGTCAGCCTGTATGGCATCGGCAACCAGTTCACGCTGGTCAGCGAGGCCACCTTCAAGTTCGAGGCGCATTATTCGGAGACGCTGCTGGGTCGGCTGCCGGAAGCATCGGCTGTCTACCGCGAACGCTCCCCCCTGTTCAACGTCGAAAAAATCAGCGATCCCGTGCTGCTGTTGCAGGGTGAAGACGATGACGTGGTGCCGCGTAGTCAAAGCGACCAGATGGCGGCGGCCCTGCGTGCGCGCGGTGTGCCGCACGAGTATGTGGTGTATCCGGGCGAAGGCCACGGCTGGCGCAAACCGGAGACGATCGAGGCCAGCTTCGCCACCACGCTCAAATTTCTCGAGCGGTACGTGATCTATCGGTAGCCTTCAGGCTGGCGTAATTTTGCGCCGGGTTGGCTATACTGGTGCCGGTTGACTTCACGACATGGGATGTCTGATATGAGCGAAAATCAGGAATTCCTGGCCCTCACGCGCCAGACCGATTTGCCCGCGCAGCTGGAAGCTGATATGGCCGCGCTGGCGGCGGATGCAGCGGATGACCTGGTCGCGCTGGTGGCTGATGACGCGGCTGACCTGGAACGGCGCTGGCGCAGCGCGGTCATCCTGGGCAAGCGGCCGGATGGCGCGGCGGGCGTGGATGCCCTGCTGGGCGTGCTGGGCCACAGCGCGTGGGAGATGCGCCACAGCGCGGTCTGGTCGCTGTGCCAGATCGGGGATGCACGCGCGTATCCCGCGTTGCTGCATATCTGCACCGACGGCAAGCTGGACGAGCAGGTGAATTATGTGGCGGCGCTGGGCATCGCCCGCCAGTATGGCGCAGCCGGACGTGCCGCGCTGGAGGCGAACCTGTCGCATGATGACGAGACCGTGCGCGCATGGGCACGCGCCGCATTGGCCGCTGTGTCGTATCTGTAACGGGAAGACCCATTCGATCAGCGATGCATACGCAATAAAAAACGGTGAGCTGCCAGTATGTGGCAGCTCACCGTTTTTGTTTTCGTTCTGCACTGCCTATTCCGGCAGGATGATATCGGTGCCCAGATACGGGCGCAGCACATCCGGCACCACGACCGAGCCATCGGCCTGCTGATTGTTTTCCAGAATGGCGATCATCACGCGCGGGGCGGCCAGCCCGCTGCCATTGAGCGTGTGCACATACTGCGTGCGCTTGCCCTCGGCCGGGCGATACTTGATATTGGCGCGCCGTGCCTGGAAAGCCTCGGTGTTGCTGCATGAGCTGACTTCCAGCCATTCCTGGCAGCCCGCGCTCCACACCTCCAGGTCATACTTCTTGCTGGCGCTGAAGCCCAGGTCGCCGCTGACGATTTCCAGGCGGCGGAACGGCAGCTTCAGCGCGCGCAGGATATCTGACGCGGCTTCGGTCAGGCTTTCCAGCTCGGCATAGCTGGTTTCCGGCGTGGTGAACTTGTACATCTCGACTTTTTCAAACTGGTGCACGCGCTTGATGCCGCGCACATCGCGCCCGGCGCTCATCTTTTCGCGGCGGAAGCACGGCGTATGCGCGACGTAGTACAGCGGAAGCTGGGCCTCCTCCAGGATGTCGTCGCGGTGGATATTGGTCAGCGCGACTTCGGCCGTGGGCACCATGAACAGCTCGGCGTCGGTGTCTTCATAGACCGTGTCGCGGAACTTGGGCAGCTGGGCCGAGCCGTACAGGTTTTCCTCGCGCACCATATAGGGCACGTAAAACTCGGTGAAGCCCGCCTTGCGCGCCATATCCAGGAAGAAGCTGATCAGCGCGCGCTGAAGCCGGGCACCGGCGCCGCGCAGCACATACCCGCGTGACCCGTGAATCTTGATGCCGCTGTCAAAGTCGATGATGCCCAGCGCCGGGCCCAGGTCCCAGTGCGCTTTCGGCTCAAAGTCAAATGCGGGCATCGCGCCTTCGGGCGGCCACGGCTTGTTGTTGTCTTCGCTCTCGAAAACAGGCACGCTCTCGTGGGGCAGGTTGGGCAGCCACAGCATGGCCTCTTCCAGACGGGCATCCACCAGGCGCAGCGCATCGTTCAGGCTCTCGACGGTCGTGCCCAGTCCGCCGAGCGCGGTCATCAGGCTGGCTACCGCGTCGGCGGGTGCATCGGGCGCGTCATCGGCCAGCGTGCCCGACATCGCCTCAGCGGCGCGGTCATAATCCCCGGCGCTGATGGCCTGCGTCGCCAGCCAGGCCAGCTGGGCGCGGCGCGTCTCATCCAGCGACTTGCTGCCGCGCAGCATGCCCACCAGCTTGTTCAGCTTGTTGCGCGCGGCCTGGGTGTTCTCGGAGCGGGTCATCAGGGCGCGGCGCTCGGTGTCCAGCGCGACGATCGAGTCGATCCGCTCCAGCGCGGCGGCATCATACAGCTTGCCGATCTGCTCTTTCACCCAGTCGGTTTTCTCGCGAATCAGCGCAATATCAATCATGAGGTTCGATTTCCTTCGGGTAAACAGGACGCTCTGGCGGAAGCGGCCGCGTGAAATCGCGATACAGCCGCACGGCAGCCAGGGCCAGGCCAATAATGATCACGACGACGATGATGGTGTCGAAAAACTCAGGCGTCAGATTTTCCATGATGCGGCCTGTGTCCCCACTTTCCAAACAAAAATGCTTCCCCTGAATAATTGGAGAAGCATCGCGAAACATCCAAAATTATTGCAGGCACGGGTGGGTTATGCGCTTCGTCCCGACGACGAGCGGCTGGCAGGCGCGCTGGCAGCAGACGGCAGCTTGATGCTGAATGTCGTCCCCACACCTTCTTCGCTTTCAAACCACAACCGGCCGTTCATGGCTTCCACTTCCGCCTTGCACAGATAAATGCTCAGGCCATAGCCAAACTCGCTGATAATCTGTGGCTGCCGCCCGCGCTGGAAAGGCAGGATCACGCGCTCGGTTTCGCTGGCGCGGATGCCATAGCCTTCGTCGCTCAGATCGAGCTGAATGCCGCTGTCATGTTCCTGCGCAGACAGCACGATTGGCGTCGCCATCATGCTGTACATGATAGCATTTCGCAGCATGTCCCGCAATACGGCCGACAGGTGGGCAGGCGAGGCCTGCACGCGCAGGTTCGATGGCACCTTCAGGGTGATGCGGCTGCGGTAATCCTGCTTCTCGGTTTCCGGGTCGAGGAAATGGTCTTCGCCCAGCGATTCGATGAAATCCTCGATGAAGTCGCGCAGGTCCAGCGTTCGCGTCGCGCTTTGCACTTCGTCGCGCAGATGATTGGTGCGCAGGCGCTCCATGCGCGCCATCATGTCGGCCAGCCGAATCAGGCGGTGCATGTGCGTCTGGATCAGCCCGGCAAAGCCGCCGATGCGCTTGCTCAGGCCTTCGACCGTCTCATTCGGCTTCGGCCGCTTCAGGCTGGCGAGGATCAGATCGGCATGGCCGCGCGTGCTGGACGAATTCTCGTGTACTTCGTTGAGGAAGGTGTCAAACAGATCGGTGATCGGCGTCCAGTCTGGCTGCTCCAGCGTGATCATGGTGTAGATGTCGCCGCTGGAGGCGCGTACCGCTGAGGCAAAACACGGCAGGTAGTCGCCGCCGTAAAAGGCGTGAAATCGCACCGGGTATTCCGAGGCCAGCGCGCGCGCACGGGCAGCTTCGGGCAGATGGTCGGGATTGGGCTGGCGCGCGCCAAACAGCGCGGTGACTGCTTTCCATCCCTGCGCCTTGATCATGCGCAGGTCAGCGCCGAGGATATGGCGGGCAGCCTGATTCGACATCAGCAGGTGATTGTCGGCATCAAAAATCAGGATGCCTTGTCCCAGCCCGTCAATCAGGGATTGTGCAGGAAGCCCGCTGGTGGATGACATAGTGTGTGGACGACCTTTATGGCGATAGCTCGCCGTTTCCCGGAACCGCGCTGTGTTGCCCTCATTCTACGGGATAATTGTGCCGCACGATTGTGAAGGTTTCAAAACGCCAGCGTCACGGGAACGGGCTGGCATTTGCTGGAACGAACCATACAACCTCACCCCAAAACCCTGCGGGTTTTTGCCCCTCTCCACAACGTGGATGAGGGGCGGTTGAGCGAAGCGAAACGGGGTGAGGCTGGATGATTCAATGGTGTGTGAACGAGTTCGTGTGCTGGTGGCTTAGCCAAGCTTCTCACGCGTCCGGCGCTTCTTCAGCCGCCGACTCACCCTCACCCTCGTCTTTGAGCTGCTTGAGCGCGGGATACAGCAGCACGTCACGGATGCTGTCCTGGTTGGTAATCAGCATCACCAGGCGGTCGATGCCCATGCCGAAGCCTCCGTTGGGCGGCATGCCATAGCGCATGGCGCGCAGGTAGTCCTGGTCGATCGGCGCGGCGTCATCATCCTCAGGGCGGAACGTGCGCGCCATGTCGAGGAAACGCGCTTCCTGGTCGCGCGGGTCGTTCAGCTCGGTGAACGCGTTGCCCATCTCCATGCCGGCAATGTAGAACTCGAAGCGCTCGACGTGGAAATCGTCATAGGACACGCGCTTGGCGAAGGGCGAAATATCGCGCGGGTAATCGATGATAAACGTCGGCTGGATGAGCTTCTTCTCGACGTATTCGCCCAGCAGATATTCGACCAGCTTGCCCCACGGCTGACCGGGCGCCAGGTCGTGCGGGTTCATCTGGCGGATGCGCGCTTCCAGGGCGTCACGGTCGAGAAAGTCCATATAGTCGATACCGGTTTCGGCCTTGATCGCTTCGCGCATGGTCAGCCGTTTCCAGCCGGGCGTGTAATCGATCACATAGTCCTTGAACGGGGCCTGGCGCGAGCCATGCACGGCCTCGACTGCCGCGCACACCATGCGCTCGGTCATGTCCATGACGCCGTGATAATCGATATAGGCCTTGTAAAATTCCAGCATCGTGAACTCGGGATTGTGCTTCCAGCTCACGCCCTCGTTACGGAAGTCGCGCCCCAGCTCGTATACGCCGCTGAATCCGCCCACCAGCAGGCGCTTCAGGTACAGCTCGAAGCTGACGCGCAGGTACAGGTCTTCGTCAAGCTGGTTATGGTGCGTGATGAACGGGCGCGCCGCCGCGCCGCCATACAGCGGTTGCAGGATGGGCGTCTCGACCTCAAGGCAGCCTTCGCTGTCCATGAAGCTGCGGATGGCGCGGATGATGCGCGCGCGCTGCACAAACGTGTCGCGGATGCCCTGGTTGACGGCCAGGTCTGCATAACGCTGGCGATAGCGCGCCTCGGTATTGGTGAACTGTCCGTACTCGCGCACCGTGCCGTCGTCCTGCACCTGCTGCTTGATGACCGGCAGGGGGCTGAGCGACTTCGAGAGCAGCGTCAGGGCGGTCACGCGCACGCTGACCTCGCCGGCCTTGGTGCGCATCATCACGCCCTCGGCCTGCACGAAGTCGTCCGTGTCGATCAGCTTGTCGGCCACCAGCGCATACTGCGCTTCGTCCATGTCGTTGATGCGCAGGAACAACTGCACGCGGCCGCTTTCGTCCTCGATATGCATGAAGGAAATTTTGCCCTTCACGTTGATACGGCGGATGCGGCCCGCCACCGTCACCTGCACCTCGGCTGGCTCGCTGCCCGCAGCTCTGCTTTCTGCCCACTCAAACGCGGCGATGGCAGCGGCAGCCTCGTGCGTGCGTTTCACACGCGCCGGAAAAGCGGAGACGCCGCGCGCTTCAATTTCATTCAGTTTGTCGAGCCGTTCTTGCTCAAGGCGATTGGGCTGCCACATGGCCGCATGTACTCCTGACAGGGTGCGTATAACTCATTATGGACGAAAGCGCTCGCATTATAGCCGAAAAAAAAGCCCCGCGCGCGGCGGGGCTTTCACGAGTATCCAGTATCAGGTCAGCCTTAGCTGATCGCCTTGATCGTGAAGGTCAGCTCGCCACCGGGCGCATTTACGCGCACCTTGTCGCCCACTTTGGCGCCCAGCAGCGCCTTGCCCAGCGGGCTTTCTGTGGAAATCTTGCCGTTGGCCGGGTTCGCCTCGGCAGAACCGACCAGATGGAAGGTTTCCTTGGTGGTGGTGCCCTGTTCCACGACCGTGACCGTGAAACCGACTTGCACCGTGTCTTTTTTGCCCTTGGTCGGCTCGATAATCTGCGCGTTGGTGATGATGGTTTCCAGGCGCAGGATTTCGCCTTCAACAAACGCCTGCTCGTTCTTGGCGTCGTCATATTCAGCATTTTCAGTCAGGTCGCCGCCTTCGTCCAGCGCGAGGCGCAGGCGCTCGGCCACTTCAGGACGACGCGTCTCTTTCAGGAACTGCAGTCTGTTTTCCAGATCACGTAAGCCATCTTTGGTCAGATAATTACTGTTAGACATACTGGGCGCTCCTTAGCGCAGGGATGGAACCGTTCTGCAATACAAAAAACACAGCAAATGCTGTGCCCGGAATGGTGCCTGTTTTTTGCGCCTTACCTGCCTGTAAGATACCATGAAATGACATGGAAGTAAAGTAAAATTGGCGTAAAATAGGCCGGATGGCAGGGGTCTTTTTTTCCGCCTAGGCGCGGGGAAGCTCCATCCCGAAAATGCTGCCCATGCCAGCCTTGCTCGTCACCCACACAGACCCGCCGTGGCGCTCCAGAATTGTCTTGACCAGATGCAGGCCAAACCCGCGCCCTTCCACCTGCTCGGTGCCCACCTGGCGCGCCCGATAAAAGGCCTCGAACACCCGCTGAATCGCTTCTTCGGGGATGCCAATGCCGGTATCTTCCACGCTAATCTTCAGATTTTGGCCGCTGGGCCGCACGGCCAGGCGAACAGCGCCGCCAGCTGGCGTGTATTTCTGGGCGTTGTTCAGGTAATTTTCCAGGGCTTCACGCAGCAGCCCTTTATTGCCGCGCACAACCGCGTCTTCATCAACCTCGAAGGACAATGTGAATGACTGTCCTTTTGCCTCAAACTCAGCCTGCACATTGGCAGCGGCCGACTCCACCAGTTCGCGCACTGACAGCATTTCCATCAGCTCCAGCGCAGATGTGCGGATTTTCTCCACGCGCAGCAGATCATCCATCAGCCCCTGCATGCGGGTGGTGGCGCGGTAAATGGCCTGGATGTGCTCATTGATAATCGAGTCCGGCTCGATATCCAGCTCAATCAGAGAACAGTAGCCGACGATCAGCGCCAGCGGGCTGCGCAGGTCGTGCGAGGCCAGATGCAGCATCTCATCCTTGAAGCGATTCAGGTCGCGCAGGGCGGTGATATCGCGCACGACGAATGCGTGGCCCTCATTGGTCTGGCCACGGCTGGCCCACGACGAGGCCTGCACCTGAAAGTCACGGCGGGCTGTCTGGCTGTGCACCTCCCAGGTGCGGGTCTCTTTCAGCGGCCTGGCTTCCTTTACCAGCGGGACAATCTGCTGGAACGGGCTGTCTGGCGCGATGCAGTCGGTGATCAATTTGCCCAGCTCCAGCGTGACGCCCTGCTGCCTGAGTGAATCGGCGCCCTCATTCATCATGATGACGCGGTCGCTGTTGTCGATGACGACGATCGGGTCTGGCATGGCGCTGAGGATGCCCTGCAGCTTGCTCTCGGTCTGCTGGAGATTGTGGAAGAGCTGGGCGTTGCTGAGGGCAACGCTGGCCTGGTTGGCGATGATCGTCAGCAGGGCCAGATCGTTTTCGTCAAACTGCGCAGCGTCGCTGTGCTGGAGCGTGAGCACGCCGATAACCATGTTGTTGTTCAGCACAAACGGCACGCACAGCACCGACCGTGCCGCTGAGGTGCTGTTTTCGAATTTCTGCCAGCGGGTGTCTTCGTTGGTATCCTGGATGATGATGCCGTGTTTTTCACGCGCGACGATACCGGCCAGCCCCTTGTCCCAGGCGCGCCGGGCAAAGCGTACCGACTGCGTCGGGTCCATGTGCTCGATACTGCTGTCATCGGCGCGATAGCGGATCAGGATCTGCTGCCAGTCGCTTGGCGCATCGGGATTGAGCAGCAGGGTGGCGCGCTCTGCACCAAACGACTTGGCCGCCACTTCCACGACGCGGTCCAGCAGGCGGTCACGGTCGAGCAGGGTCAGCATCTGCGAGATCTCGATCAGCAGATTGAGATCTTCGACTGTTGGTTGAATGTGCCGCGACGTGCCCGCCATGCCTGTACTCACTTGTTGAGTGTCGCGCCGCACTGCGTACATCGTGCGGCGCATAGTGCCCGATTTGTGCTGACACAGTTTGCTGAATCAGCTTAGCTTTTCACATTCAGTGAACCACAACTAAGATTTGCTGTCGCTTGAGGAATTATGAAAAGTTCCCCTAATTTGTGATTATGGGGCCGGATTCGCGCTCAGGCTGGTCAGCAATTGCACGCATGCTTCCAGGTCAGCCGTGTCGACGGTCTCGCTGGCCGTGTGCACATAGCGGCACGGGATGCTGATGGCCCCGCTGGGCACGCCCGCCCGCGAAAGCTGAATCTGCGCGGCGTCGGTGGTGCCCAGGCTGATCAGCTCGCGCTGGTAGGGGATGCCATCCGCCTCGGCACGGCTGATAATCCAGTCGCGCACGGCAGGCGGCACGATGTGGCCGGTGTCATGCAGCTTGACCGCCGCGCCGCCGCCCAGCTTGACCGCATTGCGCTCCACGCCGATCATGTCGCCGCTGGGGGTGACATCGACCGCGATGGCGTAGTCCGGCTCGACCGAATAGGCCGCGGGACGCGCACCGCGCACGCCGACTTCTTCCTGCACGGTGAACACAAACACCATTTCGTTTTTGACGCGCTTGTTCAGGCGGCGCATGGTCTCGATCAGCACGGCGCAGCCGGAACGGTCGTCCAGCGACTTGGCGATGATGCGCGAGCCGCGCTGAATCATCGGCTGCAAAAAGACCGCGGGCATCCCCGGCTCAATGCCGCCAGAGGGATTTTCCGGGCCGTCGCTGGCGTCGATATAGTACTGGTCCAGCGCCGGGGCGGTCGTGCGGGCGGTGGTGAAGTATTCGGGCATGCAGACAGTGCCGACCACGCCGTTCTCAAACTGCACGCGGCTGCCCAGCAGGGCGGTATTCAGCAGTCCGCCGATATTGGCGAAGCGCAGGAAACCGGTATTTTTCTCTACGAACGTCACCATCACGCCGATTTCGTCCATGTGGGCGGCCACCATGATGCGCTTGCCGCCTTTGCCCACGCGGCAGATCAGGTTGCCCAGCGGGTCAACCGTCACTTCGTCGGCATAGGGCAGCACGGCCCGGCGGATAATCTCGCGCACGCCGTGCTCATGGCCGCTGGGGCCCCAGGCTTCGACGAGGTTTTTGAGCGTGTCGACGATCGTCATGTCGGCCACGCGCTTCTTGGTAGGGGTTACGGGTTTGGTTTTCATCATCGTCCTCTCCAAAGGCTCAGGTCAGCGGCCCAGCACGGCCGGGGTGATGCGGCGCAGCGCCGCCTGAACGAGCCTGAGCTGGTTGTCATAGTCTTCACGAAGCAGATAGGCCGCCGGGCTGTGGATATAGCGGCAGGGCAGGGCCAGCACGGCGGTGGGCACGCCGGCCAGCGTCTTGTGGATGCTGCCGCCATCGGTGCCGCCGGCGCCCATCGTCTTGTACTGGTAGGGGATGCCTTCGGCCTCGGCTGTCTCGGCCAGGAATTTGCGCAGGCGCGGGTCCGCGATCATGCCATTGTCCATGATTGTCAGCACGGGCCCGCCGCCCATGCGGCTGGTCGGGTTCAGGTCGCGCTCGTCGTCTGCCTGCGCCGTCGGATTGGGCAGGTCATGCGCCGTCGTGCCTTCCAGCACAAAGCACACATCCGGCTGCAGGCGGTTGGCCGCGATGATGGCCCCGCGCAGGCCGATTTCTTCCTGCACGGTGAAGGCAGCCTGCACATCCACCGGATAGCCATTTTTGGCCTGTAGCACGTCGATGAGCATGCTCACGCCGGCGCGGTCGTCAAAGGCCTTGCCGCGCAGCATCCGGCCGCCGTCCAGCTCCATATAGGTGCTCTCGAAGGCGATATGGTCGCCGCGCTTGACCTTGCCTGCCGCCTCGTCTTTGCTGCTCGCGCCAATATCGATGCGCAGGTTGGCAATTTTGACGACGTTCTGTTCCTGGTTTTTGTGGATCGGCACCCAGATGATGACGCCGTTCACGTCGCCAATTTTCACGCGTTTGCCGGGTAGGATGCGGTCGTCGATGCCGCCGATGGCCGTGAAGCGGATCAGGCCGTCGCCATCAAAACCCATCACCATCAGGCCGACTTCATCCATGTGCGCGGCCAGCATAACGCGCAGCGGCTGCTCGGCATTCTTTTTGTTCTTCTTCGCCGGGCGAATGGCGGTGACGCCGCCCATCGCATCGATGCGGATATTCTCGGCGTGGTCTTTGATCGCTTCCAGCACGATCTTGCGGACGGCTTCTTCTTTTCCGCTCATGCCCACGGCTTTGGAAAGCTGTTCAAGCATCATTTGGAGGACTCTCCAGTCCACACGGTTTCGGTCAGGAAATCGGGCTCCAGCTCGGCGATGAAATGCGCCAGCACGCGGCCGAGGCGCTCGATATCGCGCAGGTCGGCCGTCTCGACCGGGGCATGCATATTGCGTATCGGCACTTCCAGCAGCGCGGTGGGCACGCCCTCGCGCGAGACCTGGATGGCCCAGCCGTCGGTGCCGCTCGCGCCAGGGATGATGTCGTCCTGCAGCTTGATCTCGTGGCGTTTGGCCGTCTCGCGGATGCGGGCATACAGCCCTTCGTGGAAATTCGGCCCGATGCCGATGCCCGGCCCGCCGCCCATCTCATACGACGAATCGGCGTCCACGCCGGGCTGCGGCGCGAACGTCACATCCAGCGCGATGGCGATATCCGGCTGGAGCAGCCAGGCCGACGTGGTCGCGCCTTTCAGGCCGCTTTCTTCCTGCACGGTCGCCACGGCAGCCACGTCCCACGCGTGCGACATGTGCTGCAAATGATGTAGGCAGGCGGTCACGGCGGCCACGCAGGCGCGGTCATCCAGCGCCTTGCCCGACACTTTGTGGTTGTTCAGCTCGACCAGCTTCGCATCGATGGTGATGATGTCGCCAATCTGCACCAGCTCGGTCACGCGCTCTGCGGGCAGGCCGACATCGATCAGCAGCTCGTCAAAGGGCGGATATTTGGCGCGCGCGGCGGTCGTCAGCAGGTGGGGCGGCTTGCTGGCCACCAGGCCGGGCAGCCGTTCGCGCCCGTGCACCAGCACGGGCTGGGCCAGCATCAGCCGGTTGTCCATGCCCGCAAGCGATTTAAACGTGATGAAGCCATTTTTGAAACCGGTCACCATCAGGCCGATTTCGTCCATGTGCGCGGCCAGCATAATCGTGCGCGGGGCGGCTGCGCCGGTGCGGGTGGCCTTGCGGCGCCCGATCAGGCTGCCCAGGCCGTCCACGCTGAACTCATCCACCAGGCCGGTCCAGGCCTCGCGCACCAGGTCGCGGGCTGGGCCTTCATGGCCGCTGGGGGCGTGGCATTCGCTGAGGGCGCGTAAATGCGCTTTCAAATCAAAGGACAATGTCTTATATCCTCCACGTACATTGAAGTAAACGACGATCAAATTTTCATTATGGGGTCGGCGGCAGGCATCCATCTGGCGCGACGCCGACGACGCCCGGGCACAGGTCCAGATTATCAGCCACGCCATCGCCATCCGAGTCCGGCACCGGGCTGGGCGGGTCGGTGGGCGGCAGCGGGATGGCTGTGTCGGTGGGCAGCGGCAGCGGGGTGTTGGTCGGTGCTGCCGGCGGATCAGTCGGGAAGGGCGTCAGCGATGGCGCGATAGTCGACGTCGGGAAGATGAAGAATGTCGCCGTGGGCACGAAAGCCGTCGGGAAGACGATATTGGACGTGGGGACGACGATCGGCGGAATATACTGGCCGGGGGTGGGGGCCAGTCCGCCGTTGTTCAGCGTGGGTACGGAAATACGCGTGTTGGTCGCCAGCACGCGCGTGAGGGCTGCCGGCGTGGTGGGCTGGGCCGTCGGTATCGCGTTCTGGGAGGGTGCTGTCAGCAGCAGGAAGATGCCGGCCGCATAGAAGGGCAGCGTCGCCAGGATGATCAGGAACAGCACCACCTGGAGATTGCGCCGCCGCCGGTCTGTGCCGCTGAATGCTTCCATCTTTTGCGTCCCTTTGGGTTGCCTGTTTCGGGTTTGCCACACACACTGCGCTTGATTATACCGTTGTGCTGCGAATCTGGTACAGCGGCGCGTCATGAAAACCGCGTGAACGATAGTATTCCCGCGTGCCCACCGCGCTGATGACCGCCACGCTGGCGTATCCGGCGTCACGCGCCAGGGCCACTGCCTGTTCAATCAGGCGCGTGCCCAGGCCGCTGTGCTGCGCCCTGCCGTCGCCCGCCTCGCCAATATCGACCGCCTGGCCATACACATGCACCTCGCGGATGATGGCCGCGCCCGCCAGCGTGTCATGCAGCGGGGCGGCGGATGGGTCAGGCAGCGACAGGCGCAGGAATCCGGCGATCGTCCTGTCTGGCGCGATCATTTGCAGGAACAGCTCACGGCCAGCCGAGGTCGCATAGTCGACCGTATCCAGCGACAAACCCGCCGCATCGACGGCCTGGCCGCGCACCTCACGCGCACGGATATCGCGTGACTGTTCGCCTGTGCGGGCCAGCTCGGCATCGACCAGCTGGCGGAAATTGGTCGTCTTGTTGCCGGCGACGATGTCTGTACCAGGGATATCGCGGATGACGCGCGTCAGGCGGCAGTACTCCGGCGTCAGGCGGAAACAGGCGGCCAGCACGGTCAGCAGTTCGTCGTGGGTATAGGGCGCCCACGAGCCATCCTGATAACGGCGCATGAGTTCTGCGCTTTCGATCAGCGAACATGGGTAAATTTTCAGCTCGTCCGGCCGAAAATCGGGATCGTCGAACATGCGCGCATAGTCGGCAATATCGGCGTCCGGCGATGAGCCGTACAGGTTGGGCATCCAGTGGGCATGAATCTTGAAGCCGGCAGCGCGCAGTAACGCGACGGCGCGGCGAGTGGCCGCTACCGTGTGGCCGCGCCGGTTGGCTTTCAGTACGGCGTCATTCAGGCTCTGGAAGCCGATCTGCACTTTGGTGCAGCCCAGCCGCCGGATGCGCAGCACTTCGTCGGCGCTGATGTGGTCCGGGCGGGTCTCGACCACCATGCCGACACAGCGGCACTCGGCCGTCTCGTTGAAGGTGTGCGCGGCCTCCAGCTCGTCCCAGGTGGCGAATTCGTCGATCGGGCTGCGCTGTTCAGCGGGAAGCGCCTGCAATGCCTGCGATAATTCACGCGAACGGCGCATTTCGGCGGCATAGACCGACTGCACCGCCTGGTTATACGTCTGCGTCAGGTCGGCCCCGTGCAGCGCGACATTGACCGGGTTGTTGGCCGGATGAAGCTGCGAGGAGGCCTGCACGGCCGCCCATACTTCCTCGGTGCGGTCGATGCCTGCGCCGAAGTCGTGCAGCGCGTCGAAGATGCGTTTCACAAACCAGATCTGATAGGTCTCCGGATAAAACGACCACGTGCCGCCCAGAATCAGGACTTCGATCTTGTTGGTGGGATGGCCGGTATTATAGAAGGCGCGCAGACGGGTATACGTTTGCAGGTATGGGTCAAACGCGTTCTGTTCGGCGCGCTGGGCGCCCGGCTCGTCGCTGAGATAGCTTTTGGGCATGCGCACGTCGTTCGGGCAGAAGATGCACTCGCCAGGGCACGGGAACGGCTTGGTCAGCACGGTGACTGGCGTGACGCCGCTGCGGGTGCGCACGGGCTTCATGCGCAGGCGCTCAATCACGGCCGGGTCGTGCGCGGGCAGGGCCTCACCCGCGAACTGGCGATAGGCGCGCAGCAGGTCGTCGCGGCTGTAGAAGGTGCCGCCCGGCGAGCGCCCGATCTGCTGCACCAGCTTGTCCAGCCTGTTTCCGGCCAGGCGCGGGTCATCGATCAGCGCGCGCAGAATACGCAGCAGTGGCTCGAGGTGGGCATCCAGGTCAAGCGTGCGTTTGTGGGACATACAGCCTGTGCAAAACTAGCCGACAGATAGACAGGCATTGTACTGCGCATGACGGCACAGGCGCAGGGCGAGTGTCATCCGCCCAGCAGTTCATCTTCCAGCGACCGTGTGCTTTGCGCGGCAGCGCCCAGCGTGAAGCCGGTCGTGCTGATGCGCAGCTCCACGCCGCCCACCAGCCGTGCCGTCCAGTTATAGCACAGCGCGATGATGATGCCGCTGACGGCCCCGGCCAGCCCTGCCGCGACGATGCTGACAAGGTATCCGCACACCAGCGAGACCAGCGAAAATGCGCCAAAGACCGCACCGCCGCCCAGGGATCCGCCGCTGTAGCTGGTTTGCTCTGACAGCTCCATCGAGCCGAGGATCAGCGAAATAAAGGCCGATTGCAGCAGCAGAACCATCAGCCCCAGAATCGCCCATAACAGCGCATAGACCAATGCCAGCACCCGCGCCGCCGAGCCAATACTGATGCGTTCGACTGTGACCATTTGCTGCCCCTTGAGTGAATCCGCCTGCGCCCAGTATACGGCGTAACCTGTTCCGCAGATGCATGAGGCGGGGTATACTGGGACTTCGTGGCGGTTGTCTGACTGATGGCCGCCCTTGCTTGGCAAGATAAAGCATAAATGGACAGACTTGTGATGATACGCGGAAAATATGGCCTGATGCCGCTGCTGCTGGCCGCTGGCCTGCTGCTGACGGGCGGCGTATTGGCGCAGACTGCCGGCACCATTCAGGTCTTTTTTGAGCGCACTCAGTCGGCCAATGCGGGACAGCTCATTTTCGAGAACGTGCTGACGGGTGTGCGCGACACTGCTGACGCGGCGGGCACGGGCTTTGCGACGGCCGGTGATGCCGTGCTGTATTTTGACCGCGAGACCGGCCTGGTGATGCGCGCCACGCCAGACGAGCAACCTGAAGCGCATCCGTTCATGCAGATGCGGCCGGGCGACACGCGTATCGACTGGGCCGCGTCTGAAGATGGCACGTGGATCGCCTGGACGCACACGTCCGGCCCGTCGAACGCGCTGGTGACCGAGACATGGGCGTCGCGCAGTGACGGGGCCAATCGCGGGCTGATTTTCCGCGACGGCCCGCGTGATGGCATCCGCGCCTATCCGCTCACGTTCAGCGCCGACAACAAGCGTGTGTATATGGATTATCAGCCGGACGCGATTGGGCTGATCGCGCCGTATCGCCAGTTCGCGGCGCTGTTTGCGCTGGATATCGCCACTGGCGCGGCGACCTCGCTGCCGGGCGAGGCTGGCTGCTTCTGCGGCGCGGATATCTTCGATGACCAGCTGGTGCGGCTGGTGCTGGGGTCAGGCGGGTTTGATGTGCGCACGGTGCACCTGCGCACGGAAGTATCGCATCTGATCAGCGCGCCGCAACCGGAAAGCTTCACGCTGGGCGGGGATGTGCTGGTCTCGCCGACGGCCCAGCAGGCGGTGTATGTGCTGGGGCGGCGGACGGAATCGGGCGGGCGCGAGACGCAGTTTGTGCTGGTCGATATTCCGGCGGAGCAGGCTCGTCCGCTGGGTGACGTGTTTCTGGAGCCGCTGCGTCCGGTCGCATGGACGTCTGATGGGAACGGCGTGCTGCTGGTGAACGTGAACACGCAGGGCACCTGGCTGCTGGATGCCAAGGATGGCACGCTGTCACAGGTGGCGCAGGCCGATTACGTCGGGGTGCTGGATTGAAGCCGGCCAAATGTATACACGTGGAAACGACAAATTAAGGGTATTCTTTCTGAAAGTTTAAGTGCCGCGAGGCAGCAAGAGATTCATGACGCAGAACTTCGATCCCACCACGATGCCCGACTTTGCGCGCCGCGCTGCCAAGTATCCGCCGGTTTCGGCCGCGCTGTACGAGACCTATGGCTATCCGACCTGGCGGCGTGCGCTGCCCCCGCTGGATGAGCTGGTCGATTGCATCCTCAGCCAGAGCACCAACGATGCCAACCGTGACCGCGCCTTTGCCGGCCTGAAGGCGCGCTTCCCCGACTGGGAAAGCGTGATGACCGCGCCGGTGGATGAAGTGGTCAACGCGATCAAGCCGGCCGGGCTGGCCAACCAGAAAGCGCCGCGCATCCAGGGCGTGCTGCGCGCCATTTTTGCCGAACGCGGCGAATTGAACATCGACTTTTTGAACGACATCCCGATTGACGAGGCCAAAGCATGGCTGACGCAGTTTGATGGGGTGGGGCCGAAGACGGCCGCGATCGTGCTGTGTTTCGCCTTCAACCGCGAGGCCTTTCCGGTGGATACGCACGTGCATCGGCTGGGCATGCGCATCGGCTTCCTGCCCGATAAAATCACGGCGGACAAGGCGCATCCGGTGATGGAAGCCATCGTGCGGCCAGACGACTATTATGCGTTTCATCTCAATCTGATCTGGCACGGGCGCAAAGTTTGCCATGCGCGTGGGCCCGAATGCAGTCGCTGCCCGCTGACTGCCCACTGTGATTATTATCAGGCCTCACAGGGAAAACAGACCTCATGACCGACGGCCAGCAGCCCGTTTCCGTGTCACGCGCCAGTGATTTCGAAATCATCAATATGCGCCAGGCGCTGACCCTGCTCAAGACGCAGATCAGCAGCGGGCGGGTCGATACGGCCTATCTGAGCAAGCAGCTTGATCGCATGAGCGGCCTGCTGGAAAAGCTGGAAGCCGAGCGCACCGTCATGAAAGCGCAGGCGCAGACCACCCTGCTGTACACGGTCACCCGTGCGGTGGGCGAATCGCTGGATTTGCAGCACGTGCTGGATACGGTGATGGACTCGGTGATTACGCTGACCAGCGCGGACCGCGGCTTCCTGATGCTGCGCGACGATGATGGCGGGCTGACGGTACATGCAGCGCGTAACTTTGACCAGCAGACGCTGGGCAGCGACCAGTTCAAATACAGCCGCGGTGTCGTCAACCGCGTGATGGAGACCGGCGAGTCGGTGCTGACCACCAACGCGGCCGAAGACCCACGCTTCAATATGCAGGCCAGCATCGTCAACCAGCAGCTGCGCACGATTGTCGCGGTGCCGCTGGCGATGCGCGGCCAGAATATCGGCGTGATTTATGCCGATACCCGCAATATCGCCAGCTTTGGCGAGGAAACCACGGTGGAATCGCTCAAGGCATTTGCGTCGCAGGCGGCCATCGCCATCGAAAATGCGCGCCTGTTTGCCGCTACCGATCAGGAATTGGCGGCCAAAGTGGACTTGCTGACCAAACTGCGCGGCATCGACCGCCAGCTTGCCGAGACGCTTGACCCGGTGAAGGCGATTGAGCTGACGCTGGAATTTGCCTGCCGCATGTCTGGCGCCGAGATCGGCCACCTGGGCCTGCTGAACGATGGGCGTATGCCCGCTGCGTATCACTTTGGCTTACCCAAGCATGACACCCAGCCGCTGCTGCTGGACCGGACCTTCCCGCAGGTCAATGAGGCTATAGAGCGCCAGGAAACGGTGCTGAACGATAACAGAAGCGTGATGGTGGTGCCGATTGTGCACGAAGGCAATGTGATCGGTGCCGTTGTGCTGCGCCATGCAGGGCGTTTCACCGAGAGCCAGCAGGATATCGTGGAGCGTGTGCTGGCCCGCGCCGCCAGCGCAATCGAAAACAGCCGCCTGTATGCGGCGGTGCAGGCCGCCGACCAGGCCAAGAGCGAATTTGTGGGCGTGGTGGCGCATGACCTGAAAGTGCCGATGACCAGCATCCTGGGTTATGCCGACCTGCTGCTGATGGATGACAACCTGATCGATTATCAGGTGACGTATGTGAATCGGATTCGTGACACCGTGCGCCGGATGGAGAAGCTGGTCAGCGACCTGGCGGATATCAGTCGCATCGAGGCCGGACAGTTCTTCATGGATGAAAATTCGGTCGATGTCGAGAGCATCGCGCAAGGCATCCGCGACGCCATCCAGACGCAGATGAGCGCGCGCCAGCATCTGTGGCAGGAAGATATCGAGGAAGGCCTGCCGTATATGCGGGCCGATTACTATCGCCTGCTGCAAGTGCTGACCAACCTGACCAGCAATGCCTATAAGTACACGCCGGATGGCGGCACGATCACCTTTGCCGTGCGCCGCGACCCGGTGTTTGCCGGCCGCATCGAGTTCAGCATCACCGATACCGGCATCGGCCTGACGGCGGAACAGATTCGTAACCTGGGCACAAAGTTCTGGCGTGCCGAGGATGAGTTCACGCGCTCCCAGCCCGGCTCTGGCCTGGGCTTTGCCATCACGCGCAGCCTGGTGGAGCAGATGGGCAGCGAAATCAGGATCGAGAGCCAGCCCGGCAGGGGTAGCCGTTTTTCCTTTAGCGTGCCAGTCGACGACGGAGAAGCAAGATGAGCAAATCACTGGACGAAGCAGCGCAGTTGGTAGACGCCCTGCTGAACGCCGCGAAAACCGGAGCGATTATCCCGATTCGCCTGCCCGGGCAGATTGAGGCGATTCAGGCGGCGATCAGCGCGGCCAAAGCAGAATCGTCTGCCGCGCTGGCCGAGGCGGAGAAGAAGGCTGCCGCGGCGGCGGGCGGTGCCGACATCGAGGCGTTTCAACGTGACCAGGCGCTGTTTTTCGGCCACGCGATCCACGAGCTGCGCACACCGATGACGAGCATCCGCGGCTACACCGACATGATGATCGGCATGGGCGGCCTGAACGACATGCAAAAGCAGTTCATGGACACCGTGCGCGCCAATGCCAAGCGCCTGGAGGCGCTGATGCAGGACGTGGCCGACATGAACAAGATTCGCGGCGGCACCATGAAGATGACCGCCAAGATGGACATGTTCAAAAATGTCGCGCTGGTGACCGAAAAGGCGATGCAGCCGACCGCCGACCAACTGGGGCGCAAGCTGGTGTTTGACATCCCGCAGGGGCTGCCGCTGCTGAATCTGGACAGCGACCTGCTGGCCCGCGCGCTGAACAAGCTGGTGGAAAATGCCCTGCGCTATCATGAAAAAGAGGGCGGCGAAGTCACGGTAAAGGCCACCACCGATGGCAATACGCTGGTGGTCACGGTGACCGATAACGGCATCGGCATCACGCCGGAAGATATGGAAAAGCTGGGCACCGTCTATTTCCGGTCCGAGAATGAGCTGGTGCGCTCGTACAAGGGCAGCGGCCTGGGCGTGCCGGTGGCGATGGGCCTGGCGAAGCTGCTGGGCGGCACGGTGACGATCAGCAGTGAAGCGGGCAAGGGGACGACGGCCACCATGCGCATTCCGGGGATGGACCCCGGCGCGGCAGCGGGCTGATTGAGGACACGATGAGCGAAGCCATTCAGGTCGATCAGGCCAAACAGACCCTGAGTACCTTGCAGGTGAAAGCGCCACCGATGACAGCCAAAAAGCTGGGTGAGGTGATCGCGCTGCTGAACAAGCTGGAAGAGGAAAACGCCTTTCTGTACACGCGCTGGGTCGAGGCTGAGGCCATGGCGATGTCTGAGGTCAATCGCTCTGGCGACAACAAGCCGGTCAGCGGGGATGTCATCCAGAGCCTGTTTGACGATATGGCCGGCCCGGGGCAAAAGTCTGCGCCGACCGCCCAGAAGCCGGCCGCCGATGACCCGGACAGCATGGATTTTGACACCGTGTTTGCCCAGATTCTGGCCTCGCGCGCGCAGATCGATACCGGCGCACTGGCCCCTGCTGTGTCGCCTGCTGAAGACAAGCCTGCGTCGTCGAATACCAGCAAGCTGCCTGCGCGCTCCACCGGGCTGAAAACGGCCAACGGCATGCTGAATGCTGATGCGCTGCTTCAGCGGATGCCGATGCTGATGAAGCCGGTGCTGACCGCCCTGCGCGAACAGAGCGAGGTCAACGATACGCTGCGGCCGTATGCTGAGACGGCGCTGCGCATGGTGGACAGCTTCGAGCAGCTTCATGACATGCGGCGCGGCCTGTTTGCGCTCAAGCCGTTTAATTTTCAGCCGAAAGACCTGCTGAAGCAGGCGCGCAAAGAGCTGCTTCCCCGTGCCGCTGCCGCTGACCATCAGGTGATTATCCTGGCCGATGATGACTTGCCGCAGATGACCGCCGACGGAGAGCGCGCCTATACCGTGCTGTGCGACATGCTGGACAACGCGATTCGCTACACGCCCAACGGCGGCACAATCCGCATGAGCGCGGACACGCTGGGCGACCAGACGCTGTTCACGGTGACGGATTCGGGCATTGGCCTGAGCGAGTCTGACCTGGACCAGATTGGCACGCCGTTCTGGCGGGCGATGCATCAGCCGCTGGTGAGCAAGCAGCCAGCCGCCGGCCTGCGTATGTTCATCGCCAAACGGGTGCTGCTGCTGATGGGCGGAGAATTGTTCATCAGCGGGGAGCCGGGCGAAGGCAGCAGCTTCAGTTTCACGCTGCCACAGTTGGGGAAATAAAGGCATAAAAAACCGGCACATGATCGTTATGTGCCGGTTTTTGGGTCGTGCTGATTCCTGCTAGCCGTCCAGCGCGTAGGCATTCGCGGCGTACTGCTGCGCGCTGCCACCAACCGGCTTGTAATTCACGCTGTCGCCCAGCGCATCCATTTCGTCCTCGATGCGTTCTTTCAGGCGGCGCAGATCGACATCGTGCGCGTCGAGCGTGATCGCGTAATCCACAATCAGTTCGGCCAGCTTCATATAGGTCGGCACTTCCACAAACAGGCGCGCCAGATCGACCGTGGTGCCGATGATGGCGGCTTTGTTGCTGGATTCGTAGGCCAGATGGAGCGCCTGGCGGTAGCGCAGCACGGCCTTGCCAAGCTGATTTTCCTGCACATGGGCATGGGCCAGATTGCCCAGCTCGATCGCCTCTTCATCGCGGTCGCCCGCCTCACGCGCAATATGCAGCGATGAGCTGTAGTAGCTGATGGCTTCGGTCCAGTGGCCCATTTCGCCTTTGGCTGTGCCGATGCCGCCCAGCGCCCGCGCTTCCAGGGACCGCAGGCCCAGCGCCCGCGCTTTGTCCAGCGCGTCGTCCCAGGTGCGGATGGCATGCGCCGAGTCGCCCGTGTCCAGCTGCGCATAGCCCAGCTTGAGCAGCAGGTTGGCCTCGCCCGCGTCATCCGACTGCGCGCGCGTCAGCTCCAGCGCGGATTCATAGGCGCGGATGGCGTCTTCCGACTCGCCCAGCTCCTGGCGCGCATCGCCCAGCAGCGACAGCGAGCGGATGCGGGCGGGGGTGTTGTCATAGTCATGGGCCAGCGTGATGCCGCGTGAAGCATGCAGCACTGCCGCCTGCAGGTTATCCGTTTTGATTTCCAGCTCGGCCAGCGCATGCAGCGTGGACAGGATGCCCGGCGTGTCATTGACGGCATCGTAGGCTGTGAGCGCCTCGGTGTAGGTCGCCAGCGCCTCGTTCAGCTTGCCTTCCGCGGCCAGCGTCTGCGCGACGGTGCTGAGCTGTTCGCCCTGCTGGCGCCGGTCGCCTAACTGGCGCGCCTGAATGACGGCCGTGCGGGCAGGCTCGACGGGCAGCGAGGCGGGCATGGGCGGCGCGGACGGATCATCGTCGTCGGCATCCACTTCGTCCAGCACGACATCATCGTCTTCTTCCTCATCGATATCGTCGTCCATATCCTCGTCATCGAGATCCATCTCGTCGAGGGGAAGCACATCGTCCTGCTCGTCGGCGTCTTCTTCGTCCTCATCTTCAGAGGCTTCTTCGTCCAGCACATCGACGTCTTCGTCTTCTTCGTCCTCATCGTCGGATGCGGCCGGCACCGACGCGGGCGGGGGCGGCATTTCGTGGGCGGGGAAGGCGCTGCTGCTGGTGGTGGTGAAGCCGCGCAGCAGGCGCACGTCATAGGCATAGCCATGCTCGCTGACGAACCCGCCCGCGCTGGCGAGTGCGGCCGCGATCTGGTTAGCGGTGTCGCGGTCGCCATTGTCGGCGGCCCAGCGCGCACAGGCCAGGATGTTGTCCATTTCGGCGGCCAGCTTCTGCTGATTGCCGGCCTGTCCCGGCGCTGTCCGCACGGCCTCGGCATACTTGCGCGTGAAGGCGCGCACAGCATCGCGGAATTTTGGCTGATACACGTCCAGCCCTTTACTGCCTTTCAGCCACGTCTGCACGAAAGTCACGGTGACCTCATGCAGGCGATAATAGGCTTCGCCGCCGCGGAAAGTGCGCTCGACCAGGCCGCGTGCCGCCAACAGATTAAAAGCGTTGGCGACGCTTTCGAGGGGCGCATTGGCCACCATACTCATCAGCTCTGCCGATGCGCCGCTGGTGAAGCCCGCGCCCAGCATCAGCAGCAGGGCCTGCAGCGCGCTGGACGGCCCGCTCAGGCTGCGAAACGACGCTGTCAGCGCCAGCAGCGAAGTGGGAATATCAGGGCTGGGGACATTGGGCAGCAGCTTGATGAATTCGGAGACGGGCTGTTTGGTGGCTTTCACCCAGGCCGCCGCGAAATGCAGCGCCAGCGGGGTGTGCGCCAGCGATTCGCACAGGGCGCGGATATCCTCATCCTGCGCGTCATCTTTGATATCTCCGGCCAGCCTGACCAGCGCGGCAGACTGCGCCGGCTCCAGCTTGCCCAGGCGAATCGCCTGCCACGGGCCAGACATCTCGTGTTCATTGACGATCAGCACAGGCACGTTGCGCGCCAGGCGCTGCACGAAGTCGGTCGCGACCTGTGGCGTCAGCATGCCGTCCAGCACGACCAGCGGCTTTTCCTGGCCCAGCTTTTCCGCGACCGCATAGCCCTGGTCCGCCGGATTATCCGCGCCGACCACGGTGGGCATCTTGTACGCGCGCCCGATGCGCACGATCAGGTCATTCAGGGTGTCGCCTTTGGTGGGCAGATACAGCACGCCGCCGGGCACCTCGGCATAGGCGCTGGCCAGCGTGGCCGCAAGCGCAGACTTGCCGATGCCGGGCGCGCCATACAGCACCACCGGCTTCAAATCTTTCAGCTGCTGATAGATGCGGCCAATCGTAACATCGCGCCCGACCAGCTTGGCCGGTGGCTGCACGGGTAGGGAAAGCGCGTCATGAGCAGGCGCTTCATGGGGAGTAAAATCGGCCATTCAGTCAAAGTCCCGCTGGTGCGTCACCAAACCACAGGGTAAGTATTCACCTTGCAGTATACCGTGCGAATAACATGGCGGCAAAGCAGCATGGCCTGCGCACGATGGGTCATATCTCCCAGTGCGAATAAGAATCTGGTTAGCCGCGGCAGGGAATCAGGGTGGCAACAGGGGGAATACATGCGCACGCGCCGGGGCTGTGTGGGCCGGGGCGCGTGCGTGCGGATTGCAAATGAGGGGTGTCAGGCGTTAGGCGGGGGCACCGGCAGCGCGTCGACGGCGGTATCTTTCCACTTCGCGCCTTCTTCGACCAGCATCACCGGGATGCCGTTGCGGATGGGATACTTGTAGCCGCTGTCTGCGCTCACCAGCCAGCAGCCCTTCACCAGCTCAAGGCGGCCCGGATCATCGCCCTTGTCTTTCCACTGCACCGCGACCGGGCAGCGCAGCCATTCCAGCAGTTGGGGGTCAATGGAGGGGGTTGCGTCGGTCATCGTCATCACCATTCATGATTAGAAAGCGGACCTGTATGCTGCCAAGTGTACAGGGAAACAGGGCACGTGCAAAGCTCAGACTTCAGGCGGGATGGCCCGCCACACGCGGATGCTGCCGTCACCGCCCGCGCTGGCAAAAGCGCGCCCGTCCGGGCTGAAAGCGACATCGAGCACCGGCTTTTTGTGCCCATTCAGCGTGACCAGCCGTTCGCGTGTGTCCAGGTTCCAGACATGAATCAGCTGATCGCGGCCGCCGGTCACCAGCACTGACCCGTCGGGCGAGAAGGCCGCCGCATCGCAGCCACCCTCGTGCGCGCTGAGCATCGCCTGAACCGCCAGATTCGCCCCCATGCAGTCGACCAGCCACACCTGCCCATCGCGATAACACAGCGCCGCCAGGCCGGTCTTTGAGACCGCCAGCCCGCGCACCCATACGGGCTTGCCATCGGCGTCTGCCCGCGTTAGCCATGCGTCCGGCGCGGCCTGCCCTGGCCGCCAGACCGCCGCCATGCCGTCCCAGCCGCCGCTGAGCAGCCGTCCGTCGGTCAGAAACGCCAGCTGCGTGATTTCGTCCTGATGCGCCTGCTGGCGCAGCGGGCGCGGCCTGCCGCGTTCCCACAGGAACAGATTGCCATCGCCAGCACCGGCCGCGATCCACTGGTCATCCGCGCTGATGGCGACCGTGTTAACGGCTGCCCCGGCTGAAAAGTCCCAGCGGATGGTGCGTGTCTCGGTCAGCAGGCCGCGCACGAAGGTATCGCTGCTGGCGCATACGATCCAGTCGCCGGTGCTGTCGAAGGCCAGCCCTTTGATGGGGGCATCATGCGCCACGTGCGCGGTCGGCTGGCGCTGGTCGGGCGTCCACAGGCCGATGCCGCCGCCGTGGCTGGCTGCCAGCAGCGTCCCGTCCGGCGACCAGGCGAGCTGGGTGGGAAAGCCGCAGGCGTAAACGGCTGATTCGCGCAGGCTGGGGCTGTTTTCGCGGGAAATTGTCTCAATCATTCAGGTGCTTCTTACTCATTGTTAGTGTGAATCAGAGCATGATTATACAGTCGAGACAAATGGAGTTGAAATATGGCAGCCAATACCCAGACCACCCATCGTTTTGAAAATCTTTCCGGGCACCAGTTTATGTCGCTGGTGACCGTGCGCAAAAATGGCACACCGGTCCCAACGCCGGTCTGGTTCGCGCAGGCAGAAGACCGCCTGTATGTCGTCACGCAGGCGAATGCCGGCAAGGTGAAGCGCATCAGCCACACACCCGCGGTGACCGTCGCGCCGTGTACGTCGAATGGCACGCTGCTGGGCGAGGCTAAAAACGCGACCGCCCGCGTGCTGCCTGAATCTGAATGGAAGATGGCCGACGCCCATCTGTCGCGCAAGTATGGCCTGATGAAGCGCATGTTTGACCTGGCCAGCCGCGTGCGTGGCGCGAAGCGCGTGTATCTGGAGCTGATCCCCGCGTAGAGCAGCGCGTGGCACGGTGGTATACTACCGCGCTATGCACATCGCACTGAACGCTCACCTTCTTTCCGGCACTACGGGATACCGCAGCGCGGGCATTCATCAGTACATGCACCATGTGCTGATGCATCTGCCTGCCTGGCTGCCGCCTGGCTGGGACACGACCCTGCTGGCCGGTGCCCAGCTGACGGCGGATTATGCGCCGCTGCATGTGCATCGTTCGCGCTTTAACACCGAACATCCGGCGCGGCGCATCGCCTGGGAGCAGATCGCCCAGCCGTTCGCGCTGATGGGGCGCGGCTTTGATGCCTATCACGCGATGGCATTTGTCGCGCCGCTGGCGATGCGCCTGCCGCTGGTGACCACCGTGTATGACCTCAGCTTTGTGCATTTTCCCGACCGGCTGCCGCGCGCCCGCCGCGCCTATTTGACAACGCTCGCCCGCCAGACCTGCCAGCGTGCGCGCCGTGTGCTCACGATTTCGCAGGCCACTGCCCGCGACCTGACCGAGACCTGGGGCATCGCGCCAGAGCGTATCGATGTGGCCGCGCCCGGCTGTGACCGTGCGCGTTTTCGTCCGCTGCCACAGGCCCAGATTGAGGCGTTTCGCGCACAGGAGGAATTGCCGGCGCGCTTCTGGCTGTTTGTGGGCACGCTGGAGCCGCGCAAGAATCTGGTCACGCTGCTGGAGGCCTATGCCCGCCTGTCGCCCGATGAACGCCTGCCGCTGATTATCGGCGGCGGCAAGGGCTGGGACTACGCCCCGATTTTCGCGGCGGTCGAGCGGCTGCGGCTGGACGATGACGTGCGCTTCATCGGCTTCGTGCCTGCTGATGACCTGCCGTTCTGGTATAATTGCGCAGAAACATTTATATACCCGTCGGTGTTCGAGGGGTTTGGCCTGCCGGTGCTGGAGGCGATGGCCTGCGGCACGCCGGTCATCACCTCGGATGCGTCGTCGTTGCCCGAAGTGGCCTCCGGTGCCGGGCATCTGGTGCCGCCTTACGATGTGGACGGCTGGGCATCCGCGCTGCGCATGGCCAGCGGGGATGCAGCCTGGCGCGCATCCGCCCGCGAACGGGGCATCGGACGTGCAGCAGGCTATACCTGGGCCGAAACGTCGCGCATCACCGTCGAGTGTTATCAAAAAGCCTTTGGAAAATAGATGTGACGCCTCAAAAACGCGCCCATAAACTCATCGAACCGACATGGCTGATGCCCGCGCTGGATATTGTGCTGGCTTTTCTGGCCTTCATCCTCGCCTATATCGTGCGCTATCAGCTGCAGCTGCTGCGCCCGGTCTACGAATTTAATTCCGCGCCGCTGGATGCCTATCTGCCTTACGCGGTGATTTTCTCGGTGCTGCTGTGGTTTGTCTATCGCGGGGCGGGGCTGTATAAAGCCGCCCGTTCGCGCAGCTGGTCTGAAGACCTGTATACCATCCTCAACGGCGTGGCCAATGCCACCGTGGTGCTGATGGCGATCAGCTTTGTCTTTCAGCCGCTGGTGTTCAGCCGCCTGCTGCTGATTTATGCGGCCGCTTTCACGGTGATTCTGCTGGCGCTGGCGCGTATCATCCGGCGGACGGTGTATGCCCGGCTGCGCGCGCGGGGTATCGGCGTGATGCGGGCGCTGGTGATTGGCGTGGATGATACCGGCCGCGCAGTGCTGCGCACGATGATCGCCCGCAAAGAGCTGGGCTATGTGCCGCTGGGTTTCCTCGATGACAATTCGCACGGGGATTTGTCCGACCTGGGGCGCGTGAAGGCGCTGGGCGACACAGGCAGCCTGGCTGACGTGCTGCGCGAACAGCCGGTGGATGCGGTGGTGATTACGCTGCCGTGGTCGCAGCACGACACCATCATGGCGATGACGGAAATCTGCCAGAAGGCGGGGGTCGAGGTCAGCGTGGTGCCAGACCTGTTCCAGCTCAATCTGCGCCAGGTGCAGTTTGAAAATATGGATGGCATTCCTCTGCTGCGCGTGAACAATGCCGCGCCGTTCCGGGCGGGCAACCGGCTGGTCAAGCGCGTGGTGGATGTGGCGCTGGTGGTGCTGGCCGCGCCTGTGTGGTTGCTGATTTTCGGCCTGGTCGCGCTGGCGATTCGCCTGGAAGGGCCGGGCAGCATCTTTTATTCCGCCACCCGCGTGGGCGAAAATGGCCGTCCGTTCAAAATGATCAAGTTCCGCAGCATGATCGAAAATGCAGACGCTATGCGCAGCAAGCTTGTCGAGACGCTGGAACTGGACCCGCGCCATCCCAAAATCAAAGATGACCCGCGTATCACCCGCGTGGGCAGGTTCATCCGCCGCACCAGCATCGACGAACTGCCCAACCTGATTAATGTGCTGACCGGCCAGATGAGCCTGGTAGGTCCGCGCCCGCCCACGCCCGATGAGGTCGAATTATATGCGCCGTGGCATCGCCAGCGGTTGCAGGTGAAGCCGGGCATGACCGGCCTGTGGCAGGTCAATGGCCGCAGCGAAGTCCCCTTTGACGAGATGTGTCTGCTGGACATCTATTACATCGAGAACTGGTCGATGGGGCTGGACGCGCAAATCCTGATGATGACGATCCCACGCGTTATTCTGCGTTCGGGGGCGTACTAAACAGGGATAGTGATGAGTGGGTTGGCTGTTATCCACTCTGATGTTAGCCATACCATTGGTTCATGGCTTAGGACAAATTACGCGCCACCTGGTCGGTTCGCGCTTCCCTCATCACGCATTACTCTCTAATTTCTAGTTGATACTGCTCCAGGTGCCGTTGGCATCGATCTGCCAGCCATCGGGCAGGCTGGGGCTGCATGACGCGACCATCGTCCCTGGTTCCGGTGGGTCGAACACGATTTCGACACTGGCGCCGGTGACGATCGAGATGAAGTTGCTGACGACCAGGCGCGCCTCGCTGGCGGCGCGGTCGAGGATGCCGCCCTCGATACTTTCGTCACGGAAGTCGTTGATGGTGGAGTAATTGGCCAGCAGGCGCGCCTCGTCCCAGTCGACATTGCAGGTGGTAAACGAACGGTCATACTGGCGGATGTAGTCCACGCGGCAGCTGGTGAGCTGTGGGTAGGGTAGCGTGACCGTGTAGGTATTGGTCACGGCGTTGTAGGCCACGTCATTGATGTCGATGCGGCTGAGGTCGAGGCCAGCCTCGACGCCGCCCTGCACAACATGGTTGGCCGAGTAGCCGCAGGCATTCAGCGTGCCCTGCCATACATTCACATTCACGTCTGCTTTGGCCAGCTGCGTGCTGACGCTGACAAGCTGCCCCAGCGGCATGATGCCTTGCAGCAGCGTCTGCGAGCTGTTGATGGTCACACGGGCAGGCTGGTTGACCGCCTGTCCCAGCCCGCTGATCGCCCCGCTGATGCTGCTGGCGATGCCGCTGATCGAGAGTACGCCGCTCAGCGTGAGCACCAGTGCAATGACGCCCAGGAGAATCAGACAGCCCGCGCCGCCGATGGCCAGCGTGGCACAGCCGCTGATGGGCGATTTCTTGACGACAAAAATCGGCTGGGCAGGCGGGGCCGACGGCGGCACCTGCGACGCGCTGCTGCCGTAGGGAATATTGATTTCGGGGGGTGCAAACCGCGTCATGCCATCATCCAGCACGGGCTGGGTGGAGCGCGGCGTGGTGGGCTCGTTTGGATTACTGCTCAAGATCACCTCACTTCTATACGATATGCATTACGCACCAGCGCGCGAAAAGTTGCGCCCCCGAATTCTGGGAGGTCTCATCTTCAGGCGGGACACGTAATGATACAATAGGCTTATTGAACATAAATGGGTGACGAGCCATGCTGGCAGTTCTCTATGATGGGCAGTGTGTCATCTGCAACAGTTCGCGGCGTATCGTGTCGAAGCTGGACTGGCGCCGCGCGGTGAAATGGTACGATCTGCATTCGCCTGACGAAGCCGGAAAGCACTTTCGCGATATCCCGCGCGAGGATGCCATGGGGCAGGTGCATGTGCGCGACGGCAGCGGGGCCACTTATGCCGGGTTCCTGGGCACGCGCCGTATGCTGAAAGAGCTGCCGCTGACGTTTCCGTTATGGCTGCTGCTTCGGGTGCCGGGCATGACCTGGGTGGGCCATAAAGTCTATCGCTGGATCGCCCGCAATCGGTACACCGTGAACCGTATTTTCGGCGCGCCTGTGTGCGACACCGACACCTGCCGTATCAATTGATCCGTTCACGGCAGTCTGCTACAATGCGGGCTGTCGCAAAATTGCCCTCATAGCTCAGTGGATAGAGCGGCGGACTCCTAAGCCGTGCGCCTGGGTTCGATTCCCAGTGAGGGTACACAAAAAGAGAGGGCGGTCATCATCGCGATGGCCGCCCTCTCTGTGTTTACGGGTCTGGCAGGACGAGGCTTATTCCGTCGCTGCCACCGCGGTGGCCGACAGGGCGACCGACGGTGCATCCGCCGTGCCGATGGCGGCGACCAGATAGTTGGTGCCGGCGGCAAATTCGGTGCCGGGCAGGTCCAGGATGACCGTGCCGTCGGCCGTCACAACCTGGATGTCGTAAGCGCCAGCGGGCACGTTGACGGTGAATGCGCCGTCATTGAGCTGGCCATCGGCCTCTTCGACGGTGCCGGGGAAGGCAAGCTGCCCAATCAGCAGCGCGCCGTTGGCGGTCACGTTGACAGCCGGGGCGCCTTCGATGGCGTGGAACACGGTCACGCGGGCCTGGCCTTCAGCGATGTCGCTGTAGTCTTCGGAGATGAGCGCGGCGGTCAGCGTGCCATTGGCGAGGCTGCCCACTGCGGACACAGTCGTGTAGGTGCCAACGCCGAGGGTCAGATCGACCGGGCCGATGGCGGCATCGCTCAGCGCGCCACCAGCGGGCACGACGGCGACGTTATAGGTGCCAGCGGGCACCGACAGCCAGTCAGAGATGGCGCTGAACGGCACGTCGGTCAGCACGGGCGCGAAGTTCACCCACACGTCCACGTTCGGGGTGTCGGGCGAGAAGTGCGCCACGCGGATGTTGGCGCCGAAGACCGCAGCGGCGCTCGGCGGCAGCAGCACGCCGTCGATGGCATGCACCACGCCGTTGGAGGCAATGCCGTCCACGTCGCTGATGTTGATGTTGTTGACGGTCAGCACGCCGCGCGTCAGGTTGAACTGAACGTTGCTGCCTTCCAGGGTGGCCACGGACGGGCCGGTGGTGATGTCGCGCAGCTGATAGCGGCCGGGCAGCACGTGGTAGGTCAGGATGCTGGTCAGCAGGTCGACATTGGCCAGCGCATCTTCAGCAGTGATGCCGAGGGCGGCAAACGCGGCGTCAAAGGCGTCGTTGGTCGGGGCCAGCACGGTGAAGGGGCCTTCACCAGCGAGCGCATCGCCCAGGCCAGCAGCGGTCACGGCAGCCAGCAGGGTGGTGTAGCGGCCACCAGCGTCATTCGTCAGCAGGGTGGGGATGTTGTCACCTTCGGGTGCGGCAACCACGACCGGTTCAGCCGTCGGTTCGGCGGCGACTTCTTCAGCCGGGGCGGCCAGAGTCTCGGCCACGCTCGGCGGCAGCAGCACCGCATCAATGGCATGGACGACGCCGTTGGAGGCGATGTTGTCCACGTCGATGATGGTAGCCTGGTTGGCCGTCAGGATGCCAGCCGTCAGCGCGAACTGCACGGCTTCACCCTGCAGGGTTGCCACTTCGGGGCCGGAGGTGATATCACGGAGCTGGAAGCTGCCGGGGATCACGTGGTAGGTCAGGATGGTGGTCAGCAGCTCGGTGTTGCCCAGCAGGTCAGCGGCTTCAACGCCGAGGGCTTCGAGGGCAGCAGCAAAGGCTTCGTCGGTGGGGGCCAGCACAGTGAAGGGGCCTTCACCAGCGAGGGCTTCACCCAGGCCAGCAGCGCCAACCGCGGCCAGCAGCGTGCCGAAACGGCCGTCATTGGTCAGCAGGGTGGGGATGTCCACGCCTTCGTCAGCCACACCGGCGACAGCGGGTTCTTCAGTCGGTTCGGGCGTGGCTTCTTCGGCCGGGGCGGCCAGCGCTTCAACGACACTCGGCGGCAGCAGCACGCCGTCAATGGCATGGACGACGCCGTTGGAGGCGATGTTGTCCACGTCGATGATGGTGGCTTCGTTAACCGTCAGGATGCCAGCCGTCAGCGCAAACTGCACGGTTTCACCCTGCAGTGTGGTTGCTTCGGGGCCGGACGTGACATCACGGAGCTGGAAGCGGCCGGGAATCACGTGATAGGTCAGGATGGTGGTCAGCAGTTCGGTGTTGCCCAGCAGATCAGCGGCTTCAACGCCGAGGGCTTCAAGGGCAGCAGCGAAGGCTTCATCGGTGGGGGCCAGCACGGTGAAGGGGCCTTCACCAGACAGGGCCTCACCCAGGCCAGCCGCTTCAACCGCTGCCAGCAGCGTGCCGAAACGGCCATCATTCGTCAGCAGCTCAGGAATGCTCACGCGGTCCTGGGCCACTGTCGGTACGGCCATGCCTACGAAGGCAGCGACCAGTACCAGCAGAGCGAGAAATTTGCGCATCAAAAGACCTCCTAGAAGAGAAAGCAAGTTCATCTCACAGGAGACGCACTGATTTTTGTGCGCGTCCCCCCTATGTTTCACTATAGATTACCGCATGAGTAAGGTATTAACCAGATTTAAAGATGAGGTGAGGCTAAGCATTTGAAATTATTTTGACGCAATTCATACCGAATACAAACAAAAACCGGCGCACATGACAAGGCATGCACGCCGGTTTCTGCTGACAGTCAAACGATGTTTATTCGGCGGCCGCCTCGCCTGCGACAGCGGCGATGTTGGTGGCCACGACCAGCGCCTGCGGGTTGGTGGGTGTGCCGGCAGCGATGATCAGGTAATTGTTACCTGCCACAAACTGCGTGCCCGGCGCATCGAGGATGACAGCTTCGGCGTTGCCAAAGACCGTCACCGACAGGTCGACCGTGCCAGCGGGCACATCGCGGATGGCGAAGCCGTCGTTGTCACCCTGCGTGCCGGGATAGCCCAGGTTGATGACCAGCGGGCTGCCATTGACGTTGATGTCGACGGCGGGCGCAAAGGTGATGGCATGGAAGATCGACACGCGCGCCTGGCCAGCGGCCACGGGCGAGTAGTCCTCAGCGAGGAAGGCGACATCGAAGTTGTCGGCGCCGACGACGCCAATCGCGGCGACCGTGACCCAGGTGCCGGCTTCAACGCGGGTGGTGATGGTGCCGCTGGGTTCTTCACCGGCAGGGGCGATGGCGATCTGCTGCGAACCTGCCGGAATTTCGATCCAGCCGCTGACGGTGCTGAACGTCACACCCTGCAGGTCAGTCAGGGCACCATTCAGGTAAATGTCCACCGGGCCGGCATCCGGCGACAGGTGGGCGACGCGGATGTGGGCACGGTTGGCGGCCACGGCTTCGGCGATGCTCGGCGGCAGCAGCACGCCTTCCAGCACGTGCACGACCACATTGTTCGAGGCCAGGTTATCCACGTCGCTGATGGTGATGCCATTTGCGGACAGGATGCCCGCGTCGAGCGCGAACTGCACGGTTTCACCCTGCAGCGTCGTCGCTTCCGGGCCAGCGGTCAGGTCGCGCAGCTGCAGGCGGGTGTCCACCACGTGATACAACAGCACCTGCGTCAGGGTTTCGGTGTCGGCCAGCAGTTCCTCGGCGGTCAGGCCCAGATACGCCAGCGCGGCATCAAAGGCTTCGTTGGTGGGGGCCAGCAGCGTGACGCCTTCGGCCTCGCTGACGGCATCGACGAGACCAGCCGCTTCAACGGCGGCCAGCAGGGTGGTGAAGCGGCCACCGGCGTCGTTGGCCAGCACATCGACCACGGACGGACGATCCTGCGCCAGCGCGGGGACGGCCAACGCAAGCAGAGCAATAATCAGCAGGAAAAACTTACGCATGTAGGGAACTCCTTGAGGAAGACAGTAAAAATTGTATGGGTGTCTCTTGAAAATATTATAGCGGAGAAGTAAACAAACCTTAAGCTGTTTATTAAAGGTCTTAAAGTGTTCACCAATTACTCATCCGGTGGCGTTCCGCTGATGGCATAGACGAAGATGCCCAGCAGCGCCATGATGAGGAAGATCAGCACAAGCACAGCCTGCACGGTCCCGAAATACGCGGGAGAATCGGGTGTCGGGGTGTGCGATCCGAAGCCCAGCACATCGGCAAAGCCGGTCATGGCGGCCAGCACGATGCCGGTCAGCATCAGCCGGATGCCGATCTGCTGCACGAATGTCGACGCGCGCCCGGCATACAGCGTGAACTTGGCATACACGAAGCCGCCCAGCGAGAGCAGCGCAAATCCCATCAGTACAGAGGCAAACTGCACGCTGCCGATGCCTGTGCCGGTCGAGATACCCGTGATGCCCGGGAACAGCCCCATGAAGCTGATGACCACGCCCAGTGCGCCCAGTGCGATGCCGATTTGCGCCATGCTGTGGAGTCTCCCTTCAGGACGCAGGCAGGATGCGGCGCATCACGGCCAGGAAATTCCCGTGCGTGATCGCATCGATATCCGCCTGGCTGTAGCCGCGCTGGCGCAGGCCGTCCGGGATATCCAGCAGGTCGGCCTCGGTATCCAGTCCGTCTGGCGTGCTGGCAGCGCCGAAACCGCCGTCGAAGTCGGTGCCGATGCCCACATGCGCCGCGCTGCCAGTGAGCTGGCAGACATAATCGATGACATCCAGATAGCGGCTGAACGGGATGGCTGGGTCGCCTGAGACCCAGGTGTCGTGAAGGAAGAAGTTGTAGGGCACCAGGCCGATAACGCCGCCGCGCTCGGCCAGCCGGCGGATCATATCGTCGGTCAGATGGCGACCGCGTACGTCGCGGTTGGGCACAAACCGGCGCGGATTGCTGTGCGAGGCGATCAGCGTGCCTTCATAGCGGTCGAGCGCCTGGAAGAACGATTCTTCGGCCATGTGCGACAGGTCGAGCAGCGCATTCAGCCCGCCCATGACCTCCAGCAGCGCATAGCCGTCGCTGGTCAGGCCGCCGGGGTCGCCGGTGCCGCCGCAGTAACGCGTGCCCGCCCAGGCCGGGCCGACGGCGCGCACGCCGCGCTCGTACCATTCTTCAAACTGCTTCGGCTCGATAATAGGGTCGGCGTTTTCCATCGACAGGATTAGCCCCTGCACATGGTCGGCCGGTTTGGTGCCGTCGGCCCAGGTGGCCAGCACCGCGTCCAGCTCCGGCAGCGACCGCACCGGGCGGATACGCGGGCTGCGGTCGAACAGGCTGTTATAGATATCGAGCTGCTTCATGCCCAGTGTATAAGCTTCACGCGGGGTCTTATAGGTATTTGCGCCCGACATCGGCTGTTTGGTCATGCCATTGGGATAGCCCGGCTCAGTGAAAATCGTGGCGATGGCGATGCCCACGCGCCCCAGCAGCGCCTCAGGCAGGCCGAGCATGGCCAGTCCATTTTTGCGCGCTGCCTCGCCGCCTTCCTCCTCACGCCGCTTGACCAGCGCAGACTGCGTGTAGTCCCGGCCGTGAGAAAGGGCGTTGTAGGCAATATCCTGATGCGCGTCGAAAATGATCATCTGCGTCGGCTGCTCCCCCGAAAGTGAGAGTTAGTATAACGTCTCCGGGGGCGATGTTCCAGCGCGTCCCCTGTAGGCTCCTCTGAATGAGGCTGTTTGGCGCCAGTGCTGCCAGCTCTTGGGTTTGTATAATCTGTTTATCATGTAATATTTCTGAAACGTTTTTATCGTTAGTTGGGATGAGTTCCAAAGAGATCAAGGGTGTCATTGTGAAAAAGCCAGGCCTTTTATATGGTGCACTGATCGGCGGCGTCATCAGCCTGCCGCTGCTGGGTGTGATTGCGCTGGGACAGGCAGTCGCTGAATTTCCATTTGTGCCCGCCTACCTGTTTGGGTTCTTCCGCGATATTGCGCCCGGCTCGCTGGTGCCGCAGACGATCCAGGTGATGAGCAGCATCATCATCGGCCTGAACCTGGGGCGGGTGGACGAAGTCGCCAAAATTGCCGAAGAAGTCATGGCGATTGGCCTGCTGATCGCGCTGTGCATCGTCGCAGGTGCTGTGTTCTTTGGCGTGCTGAACGCGGCGCTGAAGAAGCGCAGCGATACCCTGCCGGGCATCGTGTTTGGCCTGGTGGTGGGTATTCCCGTCTCGCTGATTGTGAACCAGTTCCCGCTGTTGGTGCAGACGACCCCGGTGGTCACCTTCATCTGGGTGATTGGCCTGTCGGTGCTGTTTGGCATGGCGCTGAGTTACATCTACAACACGCTGCGTTTCGTGCTGGTGGTCCCGGAGACGCCGACCCCCGCCGACAAGCTGTCTGCTGAAGCCATCGACCGCCGTCAGTTTCTGGTGCGCGTGGGCGCGGGCGCAGCCGTCGTGACGGTTGCGGGCGCGGGTGTAAGTGCACTGCTGCGCCGCACCACCGGCGACGTTGTGCAGGTGGCGTCAGGCGCGACGCCCGGCCTCGACCCGATCGTCACGCCGGAAATCACGCCGGACCCGACGCCTGGTCCTGGCGAGTTCAGGCCTGCGTTGGGCACGCGCCGCGAAATCACGCCGCTGGCCGAGCATTACCGCATCGACATCAATACCTTCATCCCGGAAATTCCTGAAGAAGGCTACACCCTGCCCGTCACCACCCGCCTGACCGAAGACGGCAGTGAACAGACGCTGGCCACGCTGACGCTGGACGGCATCCGCAACGACTTCGAGGCGGTGAACGAAGTCATCACCATGTCGTGCATTTCCAACCGCGTGGGCGGCGACCTGATCAGCTCGCTGTGGTGGAAGGGTGCCCGCATGAAGGACATCCTGGCGACCATCGAACTGCCGGAAGGGGCGCGTTTCCTGCGCATCACCTCGGCCGACGGCTTCGATGAATATGTGAGCATCGACCTGATCAATAACGACGAACGCGTGCTGATGTGCTATGAATGGGACAACCAGCCGCTAACGCCGAAGCATGGCTTCCCGCTGCGCATCCATATCCCCAACCTGTATGGCATGAAGCAGCCGAAGTGGATCACCAAAATTGAAGTTGTGACCGATGATACCGGCGGCTACTGGGTGCGTCGCGGCTGGGATGCGCGTGCTGAAGTGCGCACCGTCAGCGTGATCGACACGGTCGCGGTGGATGAAGCGGTCGCGGGCGAGAATGGCACGTTCATCGTGCCGGTGGGCGGCATCGCCTGGAGCGGTGACCGGGGCATCTCGGCCGTCGAAGTCAGCTTTGACGGTGCCGAGTGGGCCCAGGCAGAAGTGAAGCCCGCACTGGGCGGCCATGCCTGGTCGCTCTGGCGCGTCGACCTGCCGATTGCGGCGGGCAACTATACCCTGCAGGTGCGCGCCCGTGAGGGCGACGGCACGCCGCAGATCGAGGCGAGCGCGGGGACGTTCCCCAGCGGTGCCACCGGCCTGCACAGCCAGCAGGCGGTCATCGGCTGATTCAGCCGCTTACGTGAGACGATGCAGAAGGGGCGTGCGCAGGCACGTCCTTTTTGTTTGCCAGGCGCGCGCTGATTTCCTCGATGGCACGTTTGGCCTCGTGGCGGATGTTGTTCAGCGGGCCCAGCCCACGGTAATAGCGCCCGACCAGATAAATGCCCGGCGCGCTGGCAATCTCGGTGCTGCCGCCTTCATCCAGATTGTCGCGACGCACTGGGTACCACTGCGCGTCCAGCGGCGTCTCGATGTCCAGATAGTCCAGTGCCGGGCGATAGCCGGTGGACAGGATGACCGTTTCTACGTCCAGCTGCGACCCGTCGGCCAGCTCGACCGCGTGCGGATGAAAGCGTGCCACGCCCGGCACAGGCACGATCTGACCGGACTGGATGGCGTCCAGCACGGCCCGCCCGCGCACCGGCGTGGACGTGCCGCGGCGGTGGGTGCGGTCTCTGGCGAAGGTCAGGCCGGTTTTGTGCGAATCGGGGAAGGGCTGATACAGCACCTTGTCCAGAAACGGCTTGCGACGCTCACGCGGTAGCAGCGACCGGGCAATCAGGTGCCAGGCGGTATCCGGCAGGCCGTACGGATAACGGCGCGCCACCACGATATCGCTGCGCACACTCAGGTAGACGGGCGCGGCGGCGTGTTCCACCAGCTCCAGCGCGATGTCGACCCCGCTGGGGCCGGCGCCGACCGCCAGCACGCGCTGTCCGGCATAGTCAGAGGCGGCACGATACGCCTGTGCGTGCAGGATGCGGCCGCGAAAGCCCTCACGGCCAGGCAGGTCTGGCATGAAGGGCTTGCTGTAGCGGCCTGTGGCGGCGATCACGCACGGGAAAACGACATCTCCCGCGCTGGTTTCCGCCAGCCAGCCAGCGCCTGATGCGCTGATGCGCCGGACATCCACGCCAAGCTGAATGTTGAACGGGTGCGCCCGTGCATAGTCCACGATGTAGTCGTAGAGCTGTTTGCCGCTGGGGTAGATCGGCGTGCCGATGGGCATGCGCCTGCCGGGCAGGTAGGTGACGAAGCTGGCCGTATTCAGCCGCAGCGACGGGTACAGATGCGCCCATGTCGCTCCAACCTCACCCGCGCGGTCGACCACGGTGTAACGGATGCCGGCGCGCTCCAGGTAATAAGCAGCAGCCAGCCCCGCCGGACCGGCGCCGATGACGAGCACGTCCCCCGAAAGCTGGGCCATATACGCTTACGGCGCCTCGGTCGCTTCGGCGGTGTCGGCCGCTTCAGGCGTGGGTGTCGGTGTCGGCGTTGGCGTGCCCTGGGCGCGCATAGCGTAATCGGTGGCCGTCTGCGCCATGAACGGGCGATAGCGCGTCGGCACGGTTTGCAGCGTGGCCGAATAATTGGCCGCTTCTTCGGCGTTGTCGGGCAGGAAAGCCATATAACCCGCCAGGCCGGTCTCAATCTCAAACTGCACCGTGGCCTGCACGACCGTGGCGTTCTGGTTGTATTCGTCCGCCGGGGGGCGGCTGACGCCTCCGCCGATGGCCACCAGGCCGATGCAGAACATGCTGGTCGCCAGCACGCCGAATATCGACAGGACGATCATATTGCTGGAGCGCATCGTCGGCGTGAGTACCTTCATCGGGCGCGGCGCGTCGGGCGACTGGAAGAAGGCGATTTTGTTCAGCAGCGTCTGCAAATTAGCGCTGTTGGTCATATCGACGCCTTCCAGATGATTCAGCACACGCGGCAGCTTCGCCGGGCCTGCGAACACCGGGATGACGTGCTGGCTGTTGTCCAGCGCCACGTACACCGCGCTCTGCACGGACTTGTCTTTCCACGCCTCGGCCGAGAGCACGACCAGCAGCACGTCGCCCTTCGCCTGTGTGTTGCCGGGCCTGGACAGATCGTCAATTGGCTGGCGACGGGCCAGGTCCTGACGCAGCTTCTCCGCGAAATTCGCGTCCTGTGGCGCATAAATCAGCTTGAGCATAGTGGTTATCTGTGGTCCTTTATGGTGATTCGAGAGATCGGATGTAGTTGACGATGTCCCAGCGGGCCGCATCGTCGGAAGCAGCGCAGGCGGGCAAATTGCTCCGGCCGTCGCGCACGGTCATGAACAGGGCGTCATCGGTCGTGCGATCCAGCCGCCGCACCAGCTCGATACGGGCCGCTTCGTCCCACGCGCAGTCGGCAAATAATGTTTCTCCGCGCAGCAGCGAGGCCTGGTCTGGCAGCACAGGGTTGACCTGCCCGGGCGGCGGATTGGTGAGCGCGGCGAACTGGCTGGCCGCGTTCTGCGACACGACCACGCCCAGCGCCACCACGATCACGCCAGCCAGCACGGCCAGCACGCCAATCGTGACAGGCACCGCGCCCTTGTCCAGCCTGCTGAAGCCGGCCCGCCCCAATGGATACAATCCGTATCCTACCGCACACACGACCGCCATGAGCAGTCCCAGTTGTATGAGGCCGGGTGAGCGCGACTGGATGACGGAGGCCTCGGCGCGGATATCGGCCGGAAAAGCGGCGCGTGTGGTGCCGCCAGCGGCATCGGCCACGTCCACCAGCAGCAGCCACGTGCCGGCCTGGTCGATGCTGGCGGAGGCCGCGCTGTACAGGCCTGCTTCCAGCGGGTCGGCGGTCTGCCATTCGCCCCGCCTGTCCGCCGAGGGCAGCACGAGCTGGGTCGTCACAGATACGTCAGCGGGCGCGCCATTGGACATGACCTGCACGTCGATGGTATTCACGCCTGGCCCGCCCGGCGAGAGCGTCATGGTGACATCGTATCCTTCCACGAAGGCGCTGGCAGTCGGCGCGGGCAGGGATGCCCCGGCGATATCCGGCTCTGGCACTGGCGTCGCGCTGAGGAAGGCAGCCGCGCCCAGCACGACCGCGCCCAGCACCGCCTCCAGCCGAAGCGATCCGCTGCGTGCGCCGAAGCGCCCGGCGATGGCCTGGAAGCGCGCATACTGCGCGGGGCGCAGCGCCATGTGATGCAGCCCGGCCACGCCTGCCAGCGTGCCCACCAGGGCGATTTTTATGCCCAGCGTCAGGCCGTAGCGTGTGCCGATTTCATCCGGCGCGCTGACCCAGTTCGAGGCGCTGTAGGCCCCGCTGGTGATGACCAGCAGCAGCCCGACGACGGCGACCGGCGAAAAACGATTGAGCGCGGCCAGCAGGGCAGCCAGGCGCGCGTCTCCGGCATAGGGCGCCAGCGCGACCGGCAGCACCAGCGAAAAGGCGGCCAGTCCGCCCAGCCACAACGCAATCGCGCCCAGATGCAGCCAGTCGCTGAAGACCGCCGCCCACGGCAGCATCAGCGAGCCGGAGGCGTGGCTGGCCAGGCTCATCGTGCCCAATGCCAGCGCCGAGGACCAGGCCGCCGCCGACCAGAACGGCCGCACCAGCGTCGGCTCGCGGTCGCGGAAATACACGGCCGCGGCCAGCAGCGCGCCGGTGACGACCAGCACGATCAGGCGCATGTTCCACACATCGCCAAAGCGCGTGGAAAAGCGCACCACGTTGAACAGGCCTTCGGCAAACACGCGGCCCAGGTCTGCATTGAAGAACAGCATCGTTTGCTGCAACAGGGCGATCAGCTGGCCCAGCGCGGCGATACCGAGCGCGCCCAGCAGCACGGCATTCAGCCGACGCATCACGCGCGGGGGCAGCAGCCCCGCCCGATGCGCGGGATTGCCCCAGGCCGGGGCCAGCACCAGCGCATACAGCGCCAGCGCGCCTGTCAGCAGCAGCATGCCGCCCGTGAGCAGGAAACGCCAGATGATTTCGAGAAAGACGGGGTCGCCAGTCGCGATGCCCGCAGCGGCCTGGCCGGCCTCGCCCACGAAAAAGGCGCGGTTATCGGTGATGACGTGGCCGTCGCTGGCGAAGGCGATGCGCAGCTCACTGATATAGGCGCCGTCGGGCAGGCCGGCCGGCAGACGGGCCTCCAGCAGCGTTGGCCGTTGCGGGTCGGGCAGGCCGGTCGCGATGATAGTTCCGGAGCTGTCGCGCACGCTGATGCCGCTGAAGCGCGCTTCGAGCGCCTCGCTGAACCAGTACTGCACGCGGACAGGAGCCCGTTCCAGCACGGCGCGGTCTTCGGGGATGGCGCGGATGATGTATCCGTGGGCGGATGCTGGCGCGGCAAGCGCGGCCAGCAGCAGGCACAGGGCTGTCAGCACGCCCCAGGTGCGAATCAGACGCATGGGCGGGTTATTCCAGCTTGAACCGGTCAGGCGCTTCGGGGGAGGTTGGCATTGGTTGTGCGGCAGGCGACTCTTCATCGGCCAGTTCGTCGATGACTACGTCGCCACGAGCGCGCCACCAGGCCACGCCCATCAGGGTCGCGAACAGCACCGCCGCAGCGATGAAGATAATTTCGTCAAAGGCGCCCAGGGCACCATGCGCCAGGATAATCGGGAGGTTCATAGCACAATCTCACTTGTGACACGTCCCATTATACCGCGTCAGGCGGGTTTTGTGCGCTTTTTCACGAAGCCGTTAGATTAACGGAGGATTGTCTGGCGGCGTGTTTTTATCGGGTTCAGGCGATTCCGGTTTGGGCAGCATCGCCGTGGATTCGTCCAGCGGGAAGTCGGCCTGGTCGAGCGCCGGTTCGGTGATGTTTTCCGGCAGGGAGGAAGGAATGGACTCAATCGTCGCGTCGCTTGCCAGGGGACTGTCTTCCACCTTGGGCGTGACCGGCGGCGTGACCGCCTGAATGCGGCTGGTGTCCTCGGCGATGACCATCGGGATCGGGGCCATCGCGCTGGTGACGGGGGGCAGCATCTGGTCTTCGGGTCGCAGGGGGACTGTTGGAATGGGCATCGGGCCGGTCGTCTCAAACATCGACGGCACGGGGACGGCGAGGGCGTTGGCCATCAGGCGCACCAGCTCGTCGCGCAGACGCTCACGAAACTGGCGCGGTGATTCCGGCGGAATCTGCCCGCCCAGCGAATAGGTGAAATTTTCCTGCACGCTGCTGGTGGCGACCAGCATATCCGGCTCCCACGCGTCGATCATCTCCCACGTGATGCCCGTCCACTGATACAGCTCGAAAAACAGGCGCGCTTCGCCCCGCTGCGCTTTCAGGCGCATGTCAAATGCGACCGGCAGCCTGAGCGTGCGCTTTGCCCGCTTGATAAACGGCTTCGCCAGATCGTCGGCCACCGGGGCGAGGGCCTTCTTCAGCGCGCTTTCTGACAGATCGCCGGATTTGGCCATCAGGCGAATCATGCGCTTCAGCGCGCGCTGCGTGCCAATCGTCTGCGTGCGGCCCACGCGCCCGTAAGCATCAAACTGCGTCAGCCGCAGGCCGGTCACGCGCCAGCCGCGCAGCTTCACGCCCTGGCCATCGGTCAGGATTTTGCGCGCAGCGAACAGGCCGCCATCGGTGGGGGTGGGCAGCACGTCGCTCTGGGCATGCTGCTGCCACATCTGGCGGCGCGCCCAGGTCGTTTCGGGATTCAGCATCGGGTCGACGCGGTAGGGCGGCTGCCAGGCCGGGAACTCTGGCTCGCGGTCAAAGATGATGCGCAGCACCACGGTCACCAGCCAGATGATGACCAGCAGGATGCCCACCGCGGCGATCAGTCCGGCGATGAACAGGGGGTTATCTGGCTGGAGCTGCATGGTCACCCTTTCAGAGTGGGGAAGCAGAAAGACGAAGGTTCATCGTGCCGCCTGCGGGAACAACATCCTATGCAGCGCAGGCGGCAGACAGGGACGTTATGTTTATGCGGGAATTAGCCGCAGGATGGCGCCATTATAATCGACCACATAGACTTCGCCGTTTTCGTCCTGCCCGAATGAGCTGATCGAGCGGCCGCTGAGCACGGTCAGCGCTTCGGACACCCAGGTGCCGTCGTCCATCTGCATGGCGCCCCACAGGCGGCCAAAACCAAAATCGCCATAGAAGTAGATGCCATCCAGCGTCGGGAAATTTTCACCGCGATACACGTAGCCGCCGCTGATGCTGATGCCCTGCGAATGGTCATATTCCGCGATGGGTGGAACGGCATTGCCGGGGTCGGGCAGCATGCCGGTCTGGTGCAGGCCTTCCCACGCTTTCCAGCCATAATTCTGGCCGCCGGCTGCGTCGGCCGGCTGGAAATTGACTTCTTCGTAGCTGCTGCCGCCCACGTCCGCGATATACAGGTCGCCAGTGGTCATGTCAAACGAAAAGCGCCACGGATTGCGCAGGCCATAGGCCCAGATTTCAGGCGCGGCGTCGCTGTCGATGGCGAACGGATTGTCGACCGGAATGGTATAGCCGGCCTCGTCGCTGCTGACATCGAGGCGCAGCAGCTTGCCCAGCCACACGTTCAGGTTCTGCGCGTTATTCTGCGGGTCGCCCTGCGAGCCGCCATCGCCAAAGCCGACATACAGGTAGCCATCCGGGCCGAAGGCCAGATGCCCGCCGTTGTGGTTGGCATACGGCTGCTGCATGGTGAACAGCGTCTGAGCGGTGCTGACATCGACCACATTGGGGTTGTCTGCGCTGACGAGATAGCGCTCGATCACGCTGCTGCCATCCGGCCCGGTGAAGCTGAGATAGACGCGGCCAGACTCGGCAAAGTCGGGCGAGAAAGCGAAGCCCAGCAGGCCACGCTCGGTGTAGAAGTTCTGGTTGGCCTCAGGGCTGATGCGGGCCGACAGGTCGATGAACGGCGTTTCGAGGCGCTCACCATTTTGCAGCACCCAGATGCGTCCGCCCTGCTCGACCACGAACATGCGGCCAGAGCCATCGCGCGCGTCAGTGACCAGCAGCGGACGAACAAAGCCGTCGGCCACCAGCTCCACATCCACGGCGGGCAGGGCGCCCTCCTGTGCGGAGACGCCCGCGCCCAGGGTCAGCACGGCGGCGGCGGCAGTTGCCGCGAGAAATCGTTTGAAGCTCATTACGCTGTCATCCTCAGAATAGTGTGTTCGAGTGTTGATGACAGTAAACCATATTTCGCGGCGGGTCAAACGTGCGATTGCATGACGCCTCGCGTGCCGCGCTGTTTCTTCCGCGTGGCTGCGGGGGGACATCTTATACAACCAATGGCCTTAATTGTCAGTCCACTTTGACAGTTTACAGCGCGATTGGTTCGGGTGTATCTTAGGCGTATGAGCGTGGCCCCAAACCTGCTCATATTTGTTGGTCGTGTTCAAGTGAAGGAAAGAATGGACGCAGGTAGTAGTTACGAACAGGTGCCGCCGTTAGCTGGCGGTGACAGCGAAACGACCTCCCGCTAGCTTCTTTCCCGGCGGACCGTTTCACTGCCGCCGTTCCCCTGGAATTTATTCCACAGCTTACAGGCCCCGCCTGTTCCACATCTGATAGCGCGCCGTATTAGCGCAAGCATGACCGTAGCAGCCGCAGCGATGATTCTGCGCCTGCACCGTGTGGATTGTGGAGGGCTTCAACATGTACAGCGATCTGCTGCTCAACCGTATTGCCAACCCCGCCGAAGATGCCGAGGCGGAAGTCAACGACCTGATCACCGAAATTGAAGAACTGGACAGCCTGCTCAGCCCGGAAGCCCAGGCGCTGATTGAGGACCTGCGTCCGCACCTCGTGACCGATGACGTGTATGAGGGCATCGACGAGCGCGCCAGCTTTGGCGACCGCGTGGCTGACCGGATGTCGACCTTTGCGGGCAGCTGGAAATTTATCATCTCGTTTGGCCTGCTGATGGTGGTGTGGATTACGATAAACAGTCTGATGGGCGCCACTGCCTTCGACCCTTTTCCGTTCATCCTGCTGAACCTGACGCTGAGCACGCTGGCCGCGCTGCAGGCGCCCGTCATCCTGATGTCGCAGAACCGGCAGGCGAAGAAAGACCGCGCTGTGGCCGACAACGACTATCAGGTCAACCTGAAGAACGAAGTTGAAATCGCCGACCTGCACCGCAAGCTGGACGCGCTGACCGACGCGCTGACCCTGCAGACACGGCTGGTGAATGCGCTGGTGGAAGCCCGCCGCAAGGAACTGAACGCGACGGTGAAGGCCATCGAAAATACGCGCGGGCAGCACCTGCACTCCGCTTAAACGCCTTCAAAAGGCATCCCCGCGCCGCAAGTGATTCCGGCGCGGGGATGCCTTTTTTGTTTGTTCATCCCGGAACTGACCGCTTGACATACTGCCTGAATCGTCATATCCTAATGGCAATAGGAAATCCTAATGATATTAGGATTTTGTGGACAAGGGATTGTCTGGAGCAGAGCAGATGAACGAAACAGTGCGCCCATTGACGCCGGAATCCAGGCGGCAGCGCAATCATGATGAAATGGCCGGCAATATCCTGCAGGCCGCACGCGAAGTCATGCGCGAACAGGGTGCAGCCGACCTGAATCTGCAAGAGGTAGCCCGGCGGGTGGGCATGCGCGCGCCGTCGCTGTATACCTATTTCCCGGGGCGAACGGCCATTTACGAGGCGTTATTTGTGCTGGGGATGCGCATGTATCGCCAGCGTCTGGAGGCACTGTTGACCGAGCATGGCGCGACGTGGGCGGGGCTGGAGCGCATCATGGAGGGCTATCTGGCCTTCGCGCTGGAGAATCCGGAGCTGTATCAACTGATGTTTGAGCGGCCGGTGCCGGGTTTTGTGCCGTCGGCCGAGGGGCTGGCCGAGGCTGCACGACTGCTGGATGTATCGCGGCGCATGACAGAGCAGGCTATCACCACGGGGACGATTACGTCGCCGCTGTCTGCTGAGGTGACGATGAACCTGATGATCGCGCTGATGCACGGCTTCACGGCGCAGCATCTGGCGAATGAGCCGCACCTGCCCGCCGGATCCGGCCGCTTCGGCAGCCTGATTCCGGTTCTGATGGATTTACTGAAAAAAGCATGGCTTCGCTGAAGACTTTATTTCTTAAACAGGGGAAAACATCATGGCACGTGTTCAGTTGGCAGCAGCAGAAGTAATGACGCCGTTTGAGGATGGGGCGCGCATCCCGGCCCTGACACATCGCGAGGCACAGAGCATGGCGGCTGAGGAACTGCGACGCTTTCAGGCGCTGATCGAGTCGCTGGCTGCCGAAGACTGGGAGCGCGAGACTTCGTGCACGCTGTGGACCGTGAAAGACATCGTCGCCCACCAGGCCGGACATGTGGCCGGCTTTACCAGCCTGGGCGCCTTCTTGCGCCAGCTCAGCCCGGCGGTGCTGTCCCCTTATCTGCGCAAAGGCATGAGTATGCTGGATGCGTGGAATCAGGGGCAGGTGGATGCCCGGCGCGGCCACAGCCCGGCTGAACTCATTGCCGAGCTTCGCGGGGCGGCTGAAGCCTCACTGCGAGGGCGCGATCGCATCCCGGGAGTTGTGCGCGGGCCCGTGCTGCCGATGCCGGGGCTGGATCAGCCGCGCTCGATGGGCTATGTATTTGACCTGATTTACACGCGTGACATGTGGATGCATCGCATGGATATCTGCGATGCGGCCGGGCGCAGCATGCCGATGGATGGCGGCCATGACCGGCGGACAGTCGCGCTGATCGTGCGTGATCTGGCCCACAAAGCGCGCCGTGGCCTGAACGGGCGCGCTGCCGTCCTGGTGCTGACCGGCCCGGCCGGGGGCAGCTATCATGTCGGCGCCGAGGCTGATCCTTCCGCCACGCTGACGCTCGATATCCCCACTTTCTGTCTGCTGACCTCCGGACGTATACAGGCAGCCCGCGTACTGTCTGGTGGGCGCGTCGGGCTGAGCGGCGATAACGATTTTGCCCGCTCGCTGGTGGCCTACTGCGAGAACCGCGTGCTGTATTAGCGCGCTCAGAATGTGATGCTGGGTAAAGTATTGAACCGCCAGGATGTCAGGCCAGAGCAATTAAGTGCCTTTCCTTGGCGTTCTTTGCGTCTTGGCGGTTGAAACTGTTTTGTCAGTACAGCGTCGTCGCGGTGAGATTACAGGCTAGAACGTAAGCACCTGATTCCCCGCGGCGGCGATTTGGCTGTAATCGACTTCGTTTTGCGCGGTGGCCGGTGCCGACGTGATTTGTACATTGAAGAAACTGGCACACGCGCTGCAGGCTGCGACCACGTGCGGGTAGACCGACGCGAACAGCCCGTGCGCGGGGTGCCTTTCATCCGCCAGCACATCGAGCCAGCGGGTGCCTGTGCCGTCGAAATACATCCCGACTTCATGGCCTGCCGCGCTGAGCTGCTGTACGGCAGTCATGGCGTTGAACACGCGCCCGAAGCCTTCCTCTGAACCAGTATCCGACAGCACCACCACTGCAAATTTAGACATGACATATCCTCCTTGAGACGAATCAGGTTTGCGAACATAACGCAGCAGCCAGACGAGCAGGCCGCGTGGTTAACGGGGGTTGTAGCGCGAGTAATCCGGTGCGCTGAAATGGAGCGACAGTGCGCCCTGCCGTTCGATAACTTCCTGAACGCTTACGGTGACCAGCCGCTGTGCGCCGGGAAAATCGGCCAGCCGCGGGCCGTCCCAGATGATCGACGCGTCGCCTGTGAGCTGGAGTGTGCTTCCGGCCTTGAAGTCTGGAAACAGCAGCCCCACGGAGGGATTGACGGCGATATTGCCCAGCGTATTGAACATCATGTTGCCGCTGTAATCGGGGAAGGTCAGTCGGCCTTCGTCGTCGATGCGCACGAAACCGGGATTGCCGCCGCGGTGCGAGGCATCAGCGTCGCGCTCCGGGTGGGCGCTGGCGATGATGAAGGTGTCTGCGCCCGCAATCCAGGCCTGCTGGCTGCCGGTCAGAGTCGCACTATGCCGGGTAAGCTGAGGCTCAATTGTCCCGGCTGGTAGCGGGGCATCGTCGACAAAACGCGCCTGGATGTACTTCGGGCAGTTGCCATAGACCTCGCGCGCTTCCAGCGTCAGTCCGTCGGCACTGCGGTGCAGCAGGCGACCATTCAGGCGCATGCGCTCACGCCGGGCGAAGTCGATGGCCAGCAGGCCAATTGCGGCCCCGTCCCGTAGATTTGCGTGCAGCGGGTCATCGGCATGGGGGAGTGCGCCGATGAACAGCGTGTCTTCGCTGACGACGCGCAGGAAGCCGGGCGCGCCGCTGAGCATGGAAGCCCATGTGCGTCCGCCGTCGTCACGAGAGGCGGCGAACACAAACGGAAGCTGGGCCAGAAATGCTGCGGCGTTCCCAAAAATCATCGGGTGGATCATGCCGCTGATACGGGCTGCCATTTTCGCCACGCCAAGCCGCGTCTGCACTGCCAGTTCGCCATCATGGAAATCTGCCATCGAACCACCTCCATACCCGCAATTTATACATATCAAAAGTTTATTTGATGTGTATAAATGGACTGTATCCGGGAAAATATATATTGTCAAGTGGTATTTTGATATGTACAATGAGTCGATAGAGTACTGCGTGATGGGTGGGGGCAAAAAATGGCCGGGCAAGAGTTTGTGTTCGTGGGAGAGGCGCTGGCCTTTGATTTTGTGAATACCGAGATTGCCGAGCGGCGCAAAGCCATCGACCTGCTGCGCGGGCCAGACGATTTCTCGGCGTGGTGGGGCGCTGCCGCCGAGCGCTATGCCCTGCCTGTGACCGCTGGACAGGCGGCGCGGCCCAGCTTTGAGCGGGCAAAGGCCCTGCGCGGCGCGCTGCGGCGCATTTTCAGCGCAGTTGTGGCGGAGAAATCCCCAGATGACGCTGATATGGATACCCTGAACGCAGTGCTGGCAGCCGGACATACGCGCCTGGAGCTGATGCCTGGCAACCGCTTTGGCATGCAGCAGGTGACCGATGCAGACCAGGCGCTGCTGCTGCCGATCGCGCATTCGGCCGCGTGGCTGCTGACAGAATGCGAGCCCGAACGCCTGCATAAATGCAAAAATGACTGGTGCGTGCTGATGTTTCTGGATACGACGAAGAATGGCAACCGCGTGTGGTGCAGCATCGACTGCATGAATCGCGCCCGCTCACGCGAGAATTATGCGCGCAAACAGCACAGCGAAAATTGAATCGCGAGGACGTGAAGAGCAGTCAAACCGCCAAGACGCCAAGGACGCCAGGAAGAGACTGTATTGATTCTTTTCCTTTGCGCTCTTTGCGCCTTGGCGGTTCAATTGCATTTATCAGTACAGCGTCGTCGCGGTGGGATTGCGCTCGGCGAATCCGCGCTAGAAATCGCCTCACCCCTCGTTCCCCTCTCCACGATGTGGAAGAGGGGATGACTCACGGCCAGCATGTGAGCGAATAAACAT